>Ga0181612_144136_pt1 | contig 22846 bp, 14 predicted proteins | sample HoacroProtozoa21_FD_119630 | JGI IMG/M metagenome (GOLD analysis project Ga0181612, IMG submission 119630) | Hoatzin crop microbial communities from Cojedes, Venezuel. Combined Assembly of Gp0051906, Gp0051904, Gp0051908
GGTTGTGGATTCTCCTTCTCTGGAGATTTTCAAGACCCGCCTGGACAAGGTCCTGTGCAGCCTGCTGTAGGTGACCCTGCTTCAGCAGGGGGGTTGGACTAGATGACCCATAGAGGTCCCTTCCAAACCCGAACATTCTGCAATTTTGTGTTTTTTCACGGAGATGCACAAACTTTCCTGTGTCTGTTTCAGAAGTTGTCCTCCACGGCATTCAGGAGCGAAGCATCTTAAAGATAACAAGATAAATGTTTTCAAATATGTGAAAAGCATGTTGTTCTTTAGATTCATCCTTAGAAATTGTGCAACAACTTTGATGTTTTTTTCAAAGTATTTAATGTGAGGCAAATCCCCAGCACAACACAACACACTTAATTGAAAGGAATTCAAGTTTTTCAAAGTAATGAACAACAGATGGAGATGTCTCAGGTAATCTTAAGAGTACCAATAAATTTTAAGCCAGTTTACAGTACTTATAAGCCAGTTTACAGTATACTTCAAAACTTACCTGCCCACCTCTTGACAACCATGTAATTAGCAAACTTAATAGGAACACACTTCCTACCACTGACTAATATTTTCATTTCTTATTGTGTGTTTTCATAGGTGATGCTAATAAATCTTTTCCTGAGCATTGTACCTCTTTTGTGCTTAGAAGCTAATTGCGTTACAGGGTATGTTTATCTTTCCCTACACTTAAGTAGCTGGTTTCAGCAAGGGAGCCACCGAATAAGGGTGTCATACTGCCTTGAAGACATATTGCCTTCTATTATAATTCTGCCCAATGCAGTTTCATTTGTTGAAAAAGCATTAAGACACCAGCAGGTGCTGAGAAACAGCAGGAAGCAAGAACCTTGTTTCAGTTACTAGCACTTTTTTTCCTTATTTCCATTCACGTAGTGGGGATCAGGGATTTATGCAGGGTCATAATATGTACTCTATGAAAACATCCATATTTCTCAGCTGTAAAGAAATGAATCAAAATACTTTTTTTAATGCTGGTATGAAGGTTTTCTTTCACGTTGGAGATGAGTTTGTATACAGATACAAAATACAATCTGCTATGCATAGCACTGGTCCATGAGGCAGGAAGACCTGGTGCTGCTCGTTTGGCTGCAGCCTACTCGAAAGATTGGAGTGTGTTGCTGCAGTGGAGCCATCCATGTGCTCCAGTTACGAACATCCATCAATGTTTTGGTAGATGAGCAAATTTAATTTTTGTCTCGTAGATTGTTCCCCATGTTGCCAGACTGCAGGCTTGTCTGCACGGGGGTATCTCCTCGTACTTGTTTTTTTGTTGTCAGGCACGGTGGGGCCTTAATGTGGACAGACTTGCTGCAGAAATACCGTGTGATAAGCAACAGCAAATTCTAGTGCAAGTTTCCTTCAGGTCTGGAGGGTGTCTTGGTTCCTACCTCCCAACCCCCTGTGGAAGTTTCATTCAGAGCCTGAAAATCAAGTTATAACCTTAATTAACACATAGCTGGGAGTTGTTCCAGCATGGATTATTTGACGGTATGAGCCTGGCTTCTCGTGTCATTGCAAGCCAGGATGAACTCGGGATCCTTTTATTGCTCCTGATGATCAATTAAATGTTACCCATGAAAAGGAAAATTTAGTGGTGGGAGAGATTGCCTTTTCTGACTTTAAAGGTGACATTGCAAACAGTAGACCATATTGAAGCTTTAATTAAAAGTACTGCCAACTTTTCTTTAAATTTTACTCTCTAGGTTATCAGTTGTAATCATCTTTTTCTAAGGAAGTTCAATCAACGAGCACAAGATCAATACTACCATAATGTGAAAATATATTAACAGGATTTTTTTTTTCATGTTTATACTACCATTATGTAATAATTAATAAATATTTGTGCATGTATTTATATACATATGAAACATAGTTTTAAAAACAATGGTTGTATACACATTCCAAAATCCTTTTCATAAGTTATGGGAGCTAACATGGAAGCTTCATGTCAGCATTACTTAATGAAACATGTCCTGCATAAATGCATATTTATACTATTTCCAGACCCGAGGAAGTGATTTTGATGCAGTATATGTACAACACATGAACATTTTAGATAATGATCAGACACGATGTCTGAGCTGTACTTCTTCAACTTGCAGGCATGTTTGTTGATTATTTTGGAGCAATTAGATTTGCTAATTTAATTTCAAAGGAGGCCTGCCATTTTAGAGATGTATAAAGAAAAAACTTTAATTCAGTTTCTCAAAGGCCTCTTGAAATTTTGCAACTAGAAGAACAAGTGATTTTTCGCTAAGTGCCTTGCATTGTTCTACCAGAACAAACACAGTTTGGTACCGCAACATCTGTTAAAATCTGTTTTAAGTCGCTGCTACCTATCCTTTACATCTGATAACTTCACTTGGAGGAGAAACCTCAGTTAAGTTAACCTATTTATACCAGTTGCTAAAATCTGCAGGTTATGGGGGGAAAGAAAAACTTCTCTTGAACGATCTGTGAGCCATGGACGTTTATCCACCATGTCTCTGTCCTTCACTGTCTTTCTCTGTTGGTTGTTCTGATTCTGATGGCAAGTTAGAAAGTTGCCTTTCTGTGCTGAGTTTACAAGCGAGATGGTTCTTTATCTTACTTAGGACAAGCTATTTTGTGTAAGAACATGAGCAAATTTCTTATATGTGGTTCTTATTTTCTATGACAAGTTTTACAGTCTGCTGTCCTCAAGGGTGTTGCGCTCTATTTTGTTGGAAGCGTGCAAAAGAAAGGCTATGGATAGTTCTTACATAGGACTTTGTGTAGAAGAAAGTATGAAAATTTACAGTTTCATGAATGTCTTCTCTTCTAGTGGAAGAATATACAGTTGTGATCATCTTTTTAATAATTTCCTATGATACTGGGCATAGCAGTTCCCCTACAGGTAGAACGGAGTATACTTAGCTATGTTAAAAACCTGTTGGAATTAGTACTGTGAAATCTTAGTCCTGATTTCTTCTATTTAACTGGCAAATAGGGTTTGTGCCTCGAGTAAATGCATTTTTGTTTTGCTGGAAACTACTATTCCAACAGAGTGCTGCATATCCAGAGATTGTGAAGAGATATATTTTCGTGTAAGCAGGTGTGCCCATTCCTGTGCTAACTCTTCTAACAAACTACCCACAGTAGTCAGAGTTGTAGAATAAGAGAATCAAAATGTAGGTTCATGTTGGGTTTTGTGTGTTAAGTCTCTTAATTACTTTCCTCTACAGCATTGACCTGAAAGTGGCAAATTTTCAGGATTTGAACTATGCTGAACTAAAATCCATGTGCAACTTAAGTAGGTGGTGGACTTTAGAGCATACAGAAAGGAAACCACAACTTCTGTTTTCTTACTTTACTACTGATCTGTGGCATGAAGCTGTTTTGGAAATCCTCAGTTTTTAAACTTTGCCACCTCACTAGAGTTATTTAAATTTTTGCTTCAGGGAATTACAGTCCATAGATTTCCCGAGTTTGCTTTTTTTAAGCCTAGTTTGACAATGTTGTGTTCTGAAGTATTGCTGTGCTGTGAGGATTATAACAGGAAGCCAGGGTTGCCATAGCCACAGGTTTTAGTGTCTGACTGTTGAATCTTAAGACTAGTTCTGTACCACCACTGTCATCATCATAAAGAAGTCAGTATTTTAGCTTGTAAGATGCATTATTTTTAAATATAGTCAGGTTCTTTAGGGGGGAGAGAGGGGAACCAGCCTTCAGGTGGAGGGATCTTCTTTCTGCTGCTGTCAGACAAAGTTCAGATATGAATCCTGGGGATTTCCTTGTAGATGTTGGTCTTAAATAGATAATGTCCAAACAAGAAATGAGAACTCATAACTGTTTGGGTTGCTCTGGTCCCACATCCCTTCTCCAGTCTCCCAATCCTAGTTCTCAAACCTCAGAAACTGCTCTTTCAGAACGGTATTTCAGAAGTACAAGGGTTCAAAGTAATTTTATAAGTACTGCTTTTAAGTTGGTAAAAGTAATTTCTCTAAAACCTTATCAAATCCTTTGTGTATGTTTAGGAATTTTAATGTCTTTAATTTTTAAAAGTACAGTCAAGCGTAGCTGCAGAACTTGTGTTCAGACATGTTGAGTATGCCGTGGGTAGCTACACACAGAGGAAATTTACTTTTTCCAATAAAGTGAATCTTTTTTAATCCTCTTACTGATTTGAATGAGAAGAGGATTCTCATGAGAGAAGTTGCAACTAGTGATACTTATTCTATTATTATTTTCTAATAGCACCCATGAACTAATATATTACCCAAATATATGGAAAGATGCAGTTCTTCCTCAAAATAAAGAACAGCCTATGCATACAATTCTGTAAAATCTTTATCTGTAGCTCATTTTATTGAAGAAGTTATAGTCGATGGTATACATAATTGTTTTGTATAATTGAACTTCTGACATTATTCTGTGTCTTCCTGTATTATTGAAAATGACTTCATTCCCGGAGAGTATTGGAAGTGTGGATATGTGGAATTATGAAACTGCTTCTGCCATCTACCTTCAAATATGTTTTGTATTTGGATATCCTAGAAGTAGATAGAAATCCGTATTACAGACATCTAGAATTACTAGAACTCGATCAAGTCAGTCCAAGAATAATGAATTTTTTACTACTTTAGAAAAATAGTTTTCATGCCCTTTTTCTCCCAAGAAAGGAGCAAGTACTAAATGTCTTTATTTAATAATGTGTTGAAATCTGTCAGCTTATTGCTTAAGAAAGTTACAATGCTTTTAACATTGGTGAACAAAGTATGCAAGATATTTTCCTTCCTTCACTTAAAGTATGGTTTTCTGATGTCCGTGTCGGAATGTGAGTCTGTATGTTTCCTGTATTAATAGTAGGTTGCAATATCTTTATAAATTGCCTTGTTTCACTCTCATTTAACAAATTTCACGGACTTTCGTGCTAAACGTGATAACATCTGTTAAGGTTGTATCCTCTGCTTTCTGTAATGAAGTCACAGTTACATACTTGCCTTCAGTTTGAGTTAATTTCTGCATTTTGACTTTTAGTGGGAATGAGGTGAATGAGTGCATTTCACATGCCAGAAGGTTAGAAGTAGTGGAATATGGACAGCAGCTGTCAAAAGGACACAAGATATAAAGGTAAATTAGTACGGCTTATTAAGTAATTAATTACTTGTCACACTTAAGTCTTAAGACTAGCATTAAATTCTTTAATTTGATGTGATCTACTGGTAGCAGAAGGAGAGAAAGCACACCGAGAAACCGTGGTGAGAAATTTGCATACAGCTGCACTGAATGTAGTTTGGTCATTGCAAGCAAACTGTGCTGTTTGCGTAGTGAAGCACCAGCAAATCATAGAATCATTGAGACTGAAAGCAACCTGTTGGGATCATCTTGTCCAGCCCCATTGCTCAAGCAGAGTCTGTTAGAGCAGGTTTTTCAGGAACATATCCAGTCAAGTTTTTAATATCTCTGAGGAAGAAGACTCCATAATCTCTCTGAGCAACCTGTTCTACTGTTTCACCAACCTCAGAGTGAAAAAAAAAAAGTGTTTTCCTGTGATTAGATAGAATTTTGTGTGTTTTCATTTGTGTCCGTTGTCTCTTGTCCTGTCAATGGGCGGTACTGAGAGGAGCCTGGTTCCCTCTTTTTCATTCCCTCCCATCAAATATTTATACACGTTTGTAAGATCCCCCCACAAGTCTTCTTTTCTCCAGTATGAAGAGTCCCAGCTCTCCCAGCCTCTTCTCATCTGTCATAGATGCTCCAGTTCCTTAATCATCTTTGTGGCCTGGCACTGGACTTGCTCCAGTAAGTCCGTATCTTTCTTGTACTGAGCAGCTCAGAACTGGACACAGCAGTCCAGATGCATCTGCATCAATGCTGAGTAGAGAGGAAGGGTCACCTTCCGCAGCTTCCTGGGCATTGAGGTGAGGCTGACCAGCCTGTAGTTCTCTGAATCTGCCTTCTTGCTCTTCTTGAAGACCAGAGCGATGTTTGCTCTCTTCCAGTTTGGGGGACTGACGCTGTGTAGATGATGCCAGGGAGCTGTGTTTAAAAGCAGAACTGAAAGAAGTCTGTGATTTTGGTCTGAAATGAGTGGAATAAAATATCGATGCGTACGGAATAAGTTGTTCTTGTGTTGTAATGCAGATAGTTGAATTCCTCCTCCTGTTCCCTGAGGGCAGCATGTGTGGCTGTTGGTCCTGCAGAGGCCTCCGAGCACGATGTCATGCGCTCGTTAGGGTGTTCTGAAAAACTACTTCAGCTGCACACTGGTGGAAGTCTTGTTTTGCTTTTGTGATGCCTGAAGTAACACTGGTGCAGCCTTTATAGACAGAGATACAGGTCTTTTGGAAAACTTTACTGCATTTTCATGTGACATTTAAGGGTTATGAAAACCTGTGCTCTAAAAGGACAAGTGTCCTGCAGCTTGGAGTGGTGTACAGAGGAGCCAGGGTCTTGATCACTGATCAGCAGTAGTCCATGTTTGGCAGTGCCAGGTTCTGAATAGGAGAATTTACCCTGCCAGGTTGAGAGCTACTGCAGACACCCTTAGAATCCTAAGTCGTCTTGTGCTATTAACCCTTCTGCAGGGCCAGATGCTTTCTCAGTTCCTGATGGTGTCTTCACTTAGCTGCATTCTTCAGCTGCACTTCTTGTCCAAGGTTTGGTCTGGTAAAGGCGTTAGTGCCGAGAGCCTTCAAAACAGCAGTAACCCTTGTCTTTAATGGCAGGGAAATAGCTGATAATCAGGATGTGCTCTCCAGACCCTGTGTCCAGGGGCCTTGCTTTCTTCTCTTAGCAAAAGTTCTCCACGGTGTTGTTTCTAAAAGTGCTTGTGTGGCCTTGATTATGGCAGGTCAGTACAGAGATATTGCCATCATGCTTTTATTTTTAAAAATGACAGCAGCAAAACAGAAATACCAATTTAATGTCACATCCACCATGTGAGATTCAGTCTAGTGGAGAGAACAATGGGCTGACAGTCAAGAGGGTCAGCCTCTATTTTAGGCTTGCTTGCCAACTGTCTGTGTGGCCTTGGGCAAATTGCTTTCACCTCTCTGGGCTTCTGCTTCCTCTCCAACTCCCTGCCTGTCTTCTTCATTTAGATGATTAGCTCCCCTAGGAGAGGAATGCCTCTTGTTTGTGCAGTTCCCTGGGTTTTGTTGGAGGCCTTGGGGTCTCCAGCCCTGTAACAATAGTGATTCACGTCAGTTCTACCACTTATCTCTAATATACAGATCTGAGTAGCCTAATCTTCACAAAGGGATGGATGTTCCCAGGCCTTCTGTTAATAGTGTACAACAGGGAGCTAAAATGACAAGGCTCTTCTCTTTGTGATTTGTCAGACCCATCACGTCTCCAGGGCTTAGATCAGGACTTGTACAAGTGCTGTTCCTGCTCTGCGACCCTGATGTCACACACACAGGAGTGTGGCATGACCTGTGCTCGTGTGGGTGGGCCAGGAGCGAGACATGCTCAGCCAGCATGTGGTCTGCCACCCAGCCAGCCCTGCGTATCTGCCAGATAAGGTCGTGCTCAGGCCTGCAGCCACATCGCAGGTTTCAGAGTGGTGGAGTCCTTGTGTCCCTGGCTGGTCTGTCTGCATTGCCGTCTGGAGTCTGGGATAGCCAAAGGCCTTGCACTTTCTTGGAAATCCAGATCTGTGTGAGGTAAGAGAGAATAATCAGTATTGTCCTGGCTCAGGGCTGGTTGGAGTCGTGTGCTGGGTTTGCATATAAAAGCAAACCAGGATACCCACCGTTAACTAGCTGTTGGAAGGGTAAGTGGCATGAAAATGCCATGAGCTCATGGTTTTGCCAATTCTGACTTGATAGAGGTCTCTGCATTCAGCCTTGAGGGTGTGCTCTTCTTTTGAAAGTTTTTCAGCAATTGCATTTGCCTTTTTCACACAGCTCTCACCGGAGCAGGCGTTGTCAGTGCAAAGCAAACGGCACTGCCTGTTGGGCTGACGTTTATGTCTCCCTCCCCTCACAAGCACGAGCCCCTTCCCCGTTCTCATCCAGAAATGTCCCAGCTGGGCTTTGTTGTACACTAACATGCCACTCATGGTCTAGCTTGCATTACTTGCTGTTCCTTCATCATAAGCTGTCAGCAGTTTGTGTTTAGTGACAACATGATGTTGTTAAGGGGTTTCTTCCTCGTATGCTATGTGAAGTTGCTGGCAGGCATGATTTTATTATGGATCTTGTCGTGATTTCCTTTAGAGCTTCAGTTTCCACAGTGATGGAAAGCTCAGGCTTCCCTTTTAAAAATAGTTGTGATGCTTGTCTCTTTAGAACAGAAAATATGAATCTTACAGGCTAGAATATTGAAGCAATAAATAAAAATATATCAGTTTGTTCTATTTCTTAAACTCTTGAGTTTTTAAAGGTCAGGATTGACAGTACTAATTCTGTAACGTAGGAAAGAAATGATAACCTGCTGCCACCCACTGTCCATGCCATTTTAGTGATGGTGAACACCCACTTTCCAGAGTGGAGAATATACTCACATGATGGATCCATATCTCATCTCTTGTCGTAGCAACAATACGGGCTGGGATGTGTTCTTCTTCCACAGCATAATATGAGCGCGATGATTTCACCAAACGCATGTACAAAATGGGCAAGTATTATAATAGGATGTGTCAGTGGGTTCTTAATTTGCATAGGAATTAGCATAGATAAACCACATGGGGATGAAAATTCTCCCCCAGAGAAACTTCTCTGAGCTATTATTACTAGATTACAAAGTGTAGTCATTACTATATCATTGTGAATACTATTAACGAAACAATGCTTTTTTTAAACTACTAATTGTAAATAATATTGTTGTTTTAAAATGGTGGGTGAGGGAGACCTGGGTTTGTATCACTTAGAGCTGGTAATCAAAGTCAGCAAGGACAAGAGGCCGTAGTGATTCAAGTGCCCTTAAAAAAATGTACCATCTATTAGTATGGTATGTATGAGAGCAAACGTTTCAGCTCCTGTTGCTTAACGCAAAAGGTGCCGTTCACAGTCCTGTGCTGGGGCTAACTGTGAGATTACATATGGAGGATGCCTAGGATCCAGCCCCAGGGAGGTGGAATTGGCACGCAGGGCCATAGGGAAGTGTCGATGCTGCACCCTGACCGTCAGCTCAGCCGCTGGAGATGCCAGGGAGCTGCAGGAATGGATGCCAGATGGAAGAGCCCTCGTGCACAGTGTGAGGCTCAGCAGGTCTTTTGCACTCTGGCTACATAATGTATGTATCACACATCTGAAAAAAATCTGATTTTTCTCTTTATTTCTAGCACGTGTCCCAGGTAGTTTTGCTGGCAGTTTGTACATGCAAAATAATTTTTCTTCTGTGATCAGATCATCACTGAAGTTTACATCCAACAATGGGCTGTGAACAGGCTGTCTAAGCACCTGGAAGGATTAACGTGTTAGTTTGTTCACCATCAGAGGAGAGAAAATGTTAAAGAATACAGTGGGGAAAAAGGCATCTGTAAATTCAAACAAAATTTTAAAAGTAGCAAATGCGTCTCGAGAAAGAGTAGTAGAATAAGACTGATTTTGGGATTAGATTTCAGGCCAAAGATGTTATCTCACACACTATTGCTGTTGGTCTCAAAATGTACATCACGTTACAGCAGCTACAACAGGGACGTGTTGATGTTGCTATTGGAAACTTAATATTTTGCATTCCCTAACCTTGGTTGTTTTAGCCAACTGTCTGTGTTAGATCTCACACAGTAACGCAGAGCCTCATAATCTTTGGTGTGCCTATCCTTGCAAGACCCCAGCGAAAGAGGGACATAGAGCATGCCTTAGCTGAAGAGAGAAGCAGCTTCCTGAGCATTTTCTTTCCTTGCTTTCTCTCACACCCCCTCCTTCGCTTACACTAGCACTTGAGAAATTCTCGTGTTATTCTACTGCAGGCTGTTCCACCACGAACAAGCTGCATTTGCTGGGGAGAGAAGCGCTGCTGAGAGGAGCTGCATACACTGCGCCTTCCCTTCAGCAGAATCTTTCTGTCCACCTGCATCGTAAGAGTTCAGTTGAGAGAGCTGGGAATGGGGGGATTTCTGTTCCCCCCACCCTCTGCATTCCATCTGAAAACCTTACCGTTCTTCACTTAATAATGAAGAACACACATGTCGTGAATAAAATATTAGTACAAAGCAGGAAATATACTTTAGGGGTGTTTATGCTGAAAGGAGTATGAAACACATCAGGAATAGAACACAGTAACTACTCCAGGTAAATCTACTTATTGCTGTATTTTTTATCATTTGTAATGATGATACCCATATCTTTGTCGTGCGTGGTACTACAATGAGATGGCTTCATTCCTTGTCTTGTGCATCACTGTCTTTGCAATGCAGTTCTTTCAGTTCATGACATTAGTGTGCAATTTAATCATACGATTGGGAGTACGTTTTGATATTGGACGCTGAGATGCTGCAAACATGACGAAAATTTTCAGTTTTTTGAACTTGTGACAAATGTATCTCTGCACAATATTTATATGGATTAGCTAGGGGAAGCCTTGTTTTTCCTAAAGATGTTTTGATTGATCTTTACATTTATAATGACTTTAAAAGATGTTTTGAAACAGCTTAGTCCCAAAATGCAGATGTAAAAAAAGAAATGTGGCAACAGAGAGGCTTACATGAATAAAATAGTTTTACTTCTTGAATTTGTGAGTGAATACAAATATTAACTCAACGTTTACTGTCACTGCTGAATTCCCAAGCAATGCAGTGCTGTGTGGCAGCGTGAGGAAGTGGACACAACCACAGCAGTGGTTCCCTTGGACAGATAGATATGCTGAGAGCTCAGTGGTGCAAAGTAGACTACTGATTGATTTAATGATCTGCTTTGGTGATCCATAGCGTTCTCTGTAACTGAGGTAGGACACATTTCCTTCAGCATTGCGTATGTTTTTATGTCTTGACAGTGTTTTGACAAAGATTCTGTAGTGCTCCTAGAGATGTTCTCTCTTAATGCCTTTTAACTCTGTTACAGGAAAGCAGCATTAACATTAAACACTGTTTTCTGCTGCTGCAGTCATAACATGGGGTTTACAAGCGTAAGCGTGAAGTCTTACCAGATGCACCACAGCATCTGTGTTGTGACGATGGAGCAGTGATATGTTATCCCACTAATGTAGGGGGAATCACAACTTCTGAAGTGAGCAGAAGCTGAAACATTATTACACTGTATATACTTAAGCATGGGTAATGGGGGGATTATTCTGTCTTACCAGACACAGCAGCTTCAAAATCTTGGATATTTATTTTTGTTTCAGGATGGACAGCAAAAAAAGAAGTTAGGTATATTCAAGTAACTGTTTGTTAACAGTAAACATATTCCTGCTTTTCTGTAAGCACAGCTTTAAAGGATGTAATATCTCTCTCTCGAGTACAATCAATTAAAACTGATGCAGGGCATGCCGGTAGAGACTGTACCTTGAGCTCATTGTTGCTGCTGAGTTGTTGCCATCTCTGCTGCCTGTGCTATGGAGATGATCTGCTGCCTGTGCCCATCAGTCTCTCTCCGTACTGTTCATAGAAAACAGGGCTGTGTGAATAACCGATAGTTCTTTGTAATTTTGGAGACAACAGAGAGCATAGCTTTGGCTGTCAGTAGAAAAAGTAGCTGCAAAGGTATCTTGGTATTAAAGAGATCCTAGCTCTGGGATCCCAGTTTTTATAATAATAAAGTTTTGCGTGGAGTTTCATCCCTTGATATCCAGTTTGAGAAAACAATTCTGACCTGACTAATGAGAAATTTCTTCCATCCTTGCTAATGCTTCTGCAATTAGAAGGGAAGGCCCTTGTAATGGAAAAATGTATGTGAGCTGCTAGAGAGTGCATAGCAAGAGGAGAAGGCTGAGGGAGAGGCCAAGAAACCATCTGTGTCTTTGTATGCCCAGGTTAGCAGCAGAGGGACTTCTTGAAGGGATGTGAGGTCCACTTGTTTGTCCATGTGAATTTTCAGTTGCTGCGTGGGAGCCGCAGGCAAGATATGGGAGTTTGGAACAACCTGCCAGCCAGAGACTCTTGCCTCACCCTACTCCCCAAGTTCTTAGTGAAATAATACTTAGCACCCCCATGAGACTATTGCTCTGACTTTCATGGCTCCACACAATGTGTGGTTGGGTATTCAGTGTCTCTCCAAATGAGACTAAATATAAGGATGTAGCAGCAAGTACAACTGAAAATGTTGTCTTTTTTGCACTTTTACAAGCAGCTCTGCAGGTGCATGGTAACACATGCACTAGATTTCAGATATTTTAATTGCATGCATTGACATACTTTCTGAGTGTCTTGAGTTGTCAGGGGAATGTTAGATGCAGTAAAGAACAACAGGGGTTGCACAGTGCTGTGGGGAGGAGGCAAAGATAAAGCAGCACAATACAGAAAACAAAGGGGCCAGATTCAATTGCTGGTACGTTATGAGTGTGGATTTACCCTGGAAATGCCTTGGAAGTTCCCGGTGGTGCAGGTTGTCAGGAGCTGTCTTTGGGGCTCAGCTGATGTGTGCTGAGCCCTTCTTTCCACCCACTGCTGCCTTCCCCTCTCATTGAGTGACACTTAGGAGCCTGTCCTTCACATTGGGCTGCACGGGAAGTGTGACAGCCCCATGGTCGGTAGCCAGGTCCGTCAGGTCTCTGTTGCTGTACCATTCCCCACTGTCTTCCGAGGAGTGGTTGGACCTGGCTTCTGTTTCCCATATAAAGCTCTCCTTGCTGAGACTTCACTCTTGGGGAGCGGTAAAGATCAGAGCAGGCTTCTGGGTGTAGTTTCTGAAGAAGGCCAGTGAGGAGAGGGAAAGAATGCAGGGTCTTTAGGTCCAAGTGCTGACATTTCCCCATGGAGGGGAACTGGACTTCTGGCCCTGCTCCTGCCCTGGCTTCTACTGGAGGAAGGTGAAGTCTATAATTACAGAACCTATTACTCTCAAGAGTTACTTGTTATCATTAGTTCCCCAGTGATGATTATAATATTATCAGGGAATTACAAAAACTAAAGGTGGGTTTGTGGCTTACACACTATTGAGAAAAAAATCATTTGAAACTAAAGAGAAAAGATCTCCTTGGGAATCTTAAAATTTACACAAAGTTACCCCATCCTGGAATTATATTTCAAAGACAGTTATACATATACCTGGTGTACATAATCTTTGAATACCGGTAAAATAACAAATCACAGAGGTGCTTTCTAAAAGACATGTGAATTGAAAGTGACCTTTGAATACATTGCTGTTATCTGGAAATATGTATCAGAAACATTTTGGGCTTTTCTTTTGCTCCCATACAGGAAAGCACTGAACAACCAAAAGCCTTGACAGGTAAAATCGTAGAGGGCCATGTCCCGTTGTATACCTTTGTAAACTGGTGAATTCTTGTCAAGGACAAAATGTTCATGTGATGGCAAACTTAAAGCGTATTTTCTATGCTACTTTTAGTGACGTTCTCCAGTATGTCTCCAACTGATAAAACAGTCTTTTCACTTATATACAAACAAGTTAAAAATACACGAATAATTTAGAAGATGCTCATTGTCCATTCATACAAACAGTAGACTATTTTGTGTGTTCATACAGCAAAATACAATTCGTGCTTACTTTCACCTCTTTACATATATATATATATAAATGAATGAAAAAAAGACAGAAGAGCAGTCATTCTGATGGTGTAAAATGTAGAAGAACAACCCATCTGGCTGGCTAGATATGAAATCTTATTTCAAGCATTATAGCCATTTCCCGGCAGTTGACGAGATGAAAACCTGTTAATTTCACTTATAAGAGCTGGATAATAAATCTGAAGGAATGGAGAATAAGCACTTTCCCAGCACTCACTGAAGAATGATGCCAAGAATACAATTAGCTTAGTTGCATTGCTCCAGTTAGGTTTATAAATGATACAGAACATGAAGGTCCCTCCTGCACAGAGCTTAGGTGAGATAAAACTTACTGATTAGTCACAAACCCATTTCAATAGTGCCTTGATATAGTGAAATAGACTGTTTCACAATGTAGGAAGAGTTAATCAGAAACACACAGTCAAAAGCATTTCAGTCATTTTGTTAGTTACTGTTAGGATGAGGCTGATGACAGCCAGAAATGAACTATTGTATCTGACATTCCTATTAATGGCTTCATTTTGCACCGTTACCATCCATGGTGAAACTCCCACCCCATTCAGAAGTGCAAGTGTTTACCATTTGCACCATAAAGTGCCTGTTGAGGGCAATGTTCCAGCTGCAACATGTGGATAGGCACAAGAAAAGATAAAAATACATAAAAGAATGACATGAAACTGGGGTTTCATTTTGCAGTCTCGATGACCATGCTGACATTTCCTTCATTTTGGCAGAATAACTAGACTGAGTATTTTTAGGCACTATGTTTCTAGTCACTCTGATTCCTCTAAAGAACTTTCCTTTGGTAAATTGAGGGATTTAGATTTTGTTTATTCATTTTTTCCAGGCAGGGTGAGCAGGAAATAACAACGAGCTGCTAATTTCCCTTGGACACTGCAAAAATGACTTCTGTAAGAATTAATGATTTTTATCACAAGCATAGCTCAGAGACCTTTGTTGCTATAGAAGGCTCCTGAGCAGGAAACAAGTACTATATAATTGCATGTCCTCAGTATCCAAGTATTAAGAAAAATAAGGAACCCTTACAACAAAAATGTAAAATTAATTCAATCACCAAGGCAGAGAAAAAAATCTGGGCAAAATATGGTACTAATTATCATCAGTCTTGAATTCTTCCAGTATCCTCTGACCATGAAACGTGTGTAAAGCAGTAGCAGTTCTGTTCAAGGAAAAATTCTCTCTCTTTCCGGTTATAAAGATTTGTGGCTGCTCAATTTTAGTTTTTTAATTAAAAGTACCCAGCTAGATTAAAATCACAGTTAAAACAGAACATGAAAAGTATTGGGAAGCAACTTGACTGAGCTGATAACAGGCTGCTAAACAAAGTCTGTTATTTTAGTGAATGTAAAATCTTCCGTCCATCCGCTTTAGCCCCCTGTGTCCTGGTTTTCCCTTTTGTGAAAGTGGGTAATAGTATTCCCCAGCATTGCACTGTGAGTTGGGCTTCACTGGAAGAAATCATTGTTCAGAATTAGAGATAGTGCTGCCTTTTCATGCCTGATGCTGCCTGCATGTAATTCAGGCTACTTTCCTGACACAAGCTTCATCAAACTCATTAAATTGACCCTAGCTTATTCCTGCTGAGGTTCTGGTTGGTAATATCCAAAGTGTCAAATATTATTGCTTCATCCTACTTTAAATGCAGCCTATGTTTTCCTGGTCATTCCCCCAGCCCCCAGTTCTTCAGCACAGAAATTTTGCCTTTACATTAGTATGAATTTTTTTAATGACAACAAAAAATAATGTTAACTGTATTTTATTAGATTTATCCTTTTAATGAAAGCAGCTACATGTGTCTAATTACAATTATTGAATTCTCCAACCTCCGCTGTGGCCTACAAAATATTAAATACTCTAATGATAAATGGTTATTCTCTTAGAAAAGAATAAACAACCTTGAAGTCTGTCATTTGTTAATTGTTTACAGCTTAACGAAATTAAAAGTTTCCCCTTGAGTTGTGGATAGCTGAAATTATTACAGTGCTCGGATTTGGTCAATGTGCCAACTCTGCAGAAAACTACTAAAAAAAGGCTTTTTAAATATTTTTTTCTTTCTTTCTTTCTTTTTTAAAAAGCATATTAAATCCTGCAGGTGTCTCTTGGCTGTGGTGCTCAGGTCCTACCCCACCCTTGGGCTGGCGCACACTGTTGGGAACAAACTAACCTCTGCAATGGATCAGCTTTGTAATGCTTTTTAGCCTAATCTAAAGATCTCCCATTCCCTTGCTGTGCTTCAGAGGTAAAAGGCAGCAGGCCACGTCTTGGCAAGAGGCTGTTGCCTTTTGACGCGGCATGTTCCTCCTTCCTTGACGGCGTTCAGTGCTGCCCTGGGGAGCTCGCTGCCCCTGGCCAGGCTTCCCGAGGTCCCCATTTCTCCAGGAGACCAGGACCAAGCACCACCTCATCAAGAAACTCAACTTATGGCACTGTTGCCAGTTAATGGTCTTCAGGTTGTAAAACACTACAGTTTCAAGATTATGGGTTTGTTGATGTCCAAGTATCTCATGCAAGCATGCTTCTTATTATCTGTGCATCTCTTTGTATGAACTTCGGGCTGCGGGTCATGCTTTGTGTAAAAGAAAATCCTTCCACATGCTAATTGTGTTTTTCATTCAAAACCTTCAGTCTGACACGTGTTTCTTTACCGCTCTGTTTCACGGATAATCTGAGTGGATTTATATGTAGCTTTTTCAGGGCATAAAGTTTGCCCTTTCTACTGTCTCTTTACTACATATAACTCTCCTTTTTAGTAATTCTCATCCCTCAGTGCAAGGTGAAAGCTTGTCCTCTTCTCACTGCCTCTCTCTATAGGCCTGTTGCAACTTGGATTGCTTTAGACATCCTGATAAGATCTCTTCAGTTTCTAAATATGTTTCTCATCTATGTCAACTATGTATGAAAGTGTTATTTGTGTGCATGTATATGGACATTTTATTCATTTATTTACATTCACATAAACATATCTAGATCTCCAGAACTGCGAAAGCAGAACAATGTGTTTTAAATGAAGGCATGCTAGCTATACGCAGAACTAATTTTATATTTCCATTTGCTGTCTTTAACTTTTTTTGTAATTCTATTAGCCATTGTCCATAGAGTATTGAATGTGATGCTTTTTTGGGGGGTTGTTTTTGTTTGGGTTTTTTGTTTGGTTTTGGGGTTTTTTTGTAATTTGGACACATTTAATTCAGAGCTTAGTGATCTGGATGAGCAATTTAAAATTATTTCTTGCAATGTCTCAGCTTTCCCTTTACAGCCAGAAAGAACAGTCTCCATCACGCTGTCCCATTTGTTCATTTCTGATCAGTCACGCTGAAGAATACAGTCTGCTTTGGCCAACACTTCAGTGGAGCTGCTCAGATACAACATTGTACGATAAGACTCATGTTTCTCAGTGTGGGCTGTCGCTGAGTTACCCTGCGGATGACAGAAGGTCTCCAGTTGCCTCCTGAATGGTTAATCCATGAGTTGCTACTGCTGTCCATCATTAGGGTTCCATCTAGTTCCTACAAAGGTCACTTAGTTAAACTGATCCTATTCATGTTTGTGCAGGCTACTGGGGTATTTAAAAAGTGTTCTGATCTCTTAATGGAAGCAAATTGCTCTAGAAAGGCAATTGTGTGAAACAGTTGAGTTCGAGTCCTTCAACTCGATATACAACTTTAGTTGTATTTTTAGCTTCTGTGCAGGGTAATGCAAACTTGCCAAACTCTTAATCCAGAGACTAGAATAAAGTTTGTGATTCTGCTGGGCCCTGAAAAGAGATTAAAAATAATAAGTCTGAAATAGAGCTTACAAGTAGGTTTTGAATTTCAAAGGGAAGGCTACAGCAAGTAATGTCCATTAGTCTGCTAGGAAGCCAGTCTGGAGCAAATGATGGGAAGCATCTGACAGCCAAATGCTACAAGTGTCTGAACAGTCAGTGCCTTCCGGAAAGCCTTTGTTTCCCTCAAAAATCACAAGGAATTTGTTGTGACGCTATTTGATCGTGGCTTATAGTTTACTTACCTTCTGCTCAAAGGTTTAGAGAAAAAAAAAAGAAAAAAGTTTGGAAAGGTTAAATGCAGATCTTCAACTGCAAAGTTAAAAGAAACCTGAGAGGCTATAGTAGGAGATGATGTTACTTCACTGACCTGCAAAACATGTATGTGAAAGGAACTGAATGACATATACCTTCTATGAAGAAGAAATCACAGCTGTGCTTTTAAAACGAAAACCTAACTGCAGAAAACTGGGTGACAAAGAGAACCTTCAGAATGCAGGGAGATTGGAAAGGCACTTGCCCTTCACAAACAGTTTTATTTTAAATCTTCACTTCCTCATTTTTCTGGTAGCATAGGAGTAATGTGGCAAAAATAGGGCATCAGAAGAAGTGGTAGAAGAGGAAAGGTTCAGTGAGAAAAAAACTGCAGAGATAGAGAAACCCTAAAGCACTGGACAGTAATGAAAAATTATTCTTTTTCAATACCTGAAAAATATTTTTTGCATTCTAAAAAGTATTATCTAAAAAAAGTCCTAATTGAATTGAAATATAAGATGACAATTTCAGAAGTCTAGGCATGAAATAATAATTTCAAATAAAAATTAAAATTTATCCAACACAGAGTTTATTGAAAGATTGTTTCTACATTTCCTATGTCAGTATATACTTTTCTATAGATTTTCTCATTATTATTGCCTGTAGGCATTTCAACTCGGAATATGAGCTCATCATACTGACAAAGATGAGCGAGTGTGATCTGGTGCATTACTCTGCAAGGCTCTGGGGTGCGGTTTGTGGATTCACAATCTTTTTTTCTTGAGTTTCAGAAGAGCCAATATCCCAGTGTTGATAAGGGAAATAGTATATTACATGTGTTGCTGGTGTTCTGTGATTTTCTGTAGTATTGTGTTAGTGTAGTGTGATTTCAGTGCTTTTCCTTGGTGATAGCTCAGGAGAAAGTTGGGGCTTAGGTGTTTTGGTGGGGTGTTTTTTTGGTAACACTTTGCTAGAGGAATTGATTGCAAAAAATGCTTTAGCAACAGCTTCCAGTTTTGCTGGATGCTTGCAAAGGCCAGTGAACTCTACAGCATAATTCAGAGAAGCAAGAGTTGGTAACTGACAAAAGTGATTTTTGTTCTGTGAAACACTTTACGAGTGCCTTTGCTTTGTGGAAGCATAGGATAATGTCCTTTAATATGCCTGAGAATAAATCTTTCTAAAGAAACACAGAAGTAATTAAACATGAGGAGTGAAGGAAACGTGAAGTGAAACAAATGGACCTCAAGGCAAGTCCTGCGCTTTTGCAGCAGGAATCTTGCTTCGAATGCACTCAAGTTGTGTGAAGTTTTGAAGTGCTCGTGAACAGATCCTTGTGGTGTTTCGCAGTGCTGTTATAAGGTGTGTGGGTAATTCAGAAGAAATCCTGACCCGCTATGTAGCGCTTGTGAGTTCAGGAGACTCTAAGTCCCGAACAGATCCAGTATGGGAAACCTGTAACATGCTGATTGACTTTAAAACACGCGTGGGAACTGGTGAGGTATTTCTGCTGTTTTCCTACACAGTTTCCAAGATTTATCATTCTTCAGAAACTGCAGAGCTAATGATGCCACTTGATCCACGGAGTTACGGTAGCTTAGTAACTCAACCAGACTGGAAGGTTGTGGTAGCAGTAAGACAGAGCTCAAGCAAATTCTGTAGCAAACAAGTGGTTTTAGGGAGGAAGCCGAGGCTGAGATTTTCATGGTACTAATTGTGTTAGTTACAAATGACAGTAAGAAGATTTGAAGAGAAGTGGGAATGAATACAGATTCTGTTTCAGGTATTTCTGTGGCCTCTGTATCACAGTATTTCATAACCTTTTCTGTAATTAATGTAAGAAGAAAGAAGTGTTGTTGTTTTAATTAGCCCCAGTGAAAAGAGAGGGCAGGAGCTAGAAACTCCATCTGCTGAGTCAGTCTGTAAGCCTGTTGGGTGTATTTTGGGAGGTAGGAGTGTTGCTGTTTTTAATATCATGTCAGGGATGGACGCAAAGATTTGCAGTTTATAAGCGAATGTGATTCTGTTATTAGGTCAGAGAAAGAGTTATTTTTAACTTTCTTACAATACTGCTTTGAATGAGCTTGGCATACTTGTTGCCTTTTCAGTATCGTTCAAACTGCTGCTGTAGCTTTTGCCCTGCTTTGGCTGTCATCGTTTCTTAATGAAAAGAAAAGTAGCGTCTCTTTTGGGGAAGAGTGGCTTATAAAACTGATATGTCCTCTGTTTAGGCTCATGAAATAACAAATTAATCACAAATGTTTTATGAAAAAGAATCTCTATCAAAATGTATGAAGCCGGATGAGAAGAACATTTTGGTCTGTCGGCTCTTAAGTTTCCTTTCTGTTGTCTGGAGTACAATGGAGAGATGAAGAATGCCTAAGTCATAGGAGGTCTTTAGCTAGATGTGATGGAGTTAGTTAAGTAGGCTTTAAGCAATGATCAGGAGATCCCCAATGGCTAAAAGCGCTCATGAACTTTACCAAAATGTAGCCTTTTTGGGGAAAAGTTAAGTCATTCATTTAGTATTGTCTCATACTAGAAGATACTAAATCTACCAGTATTTTACCAGTTCATTTACTTAGTTCATTGGAATTCTGATATTCAATGCATAGTTCTTCCTGGGGCTGTCGCATGGAGGAGTTCGTGCAAAGTAAGCTAGGAAAATGCGTGCACTTAAAAGCCTCTCTTCCTTCCTGACTCCTGATGGAGAATCAAGGTCAGTGAAAGTAGCACCATCCATTCCTGAAGAGCTTTCTATCCAGAGGCAAAGTAGGTGCCACAGGTTTTACATGTGCCAGTGACGTGTGATGCTGCTGCTTCATAGGACTTGTTCTGTTCCATGTGGGAAGATGATAACATTGCCCCTTTGCTTATCTGGGTCATCTTTTAATCTGAACTATTTAGCATTTTTTCCCTGTCTCATGTCACTCAGTGCATTTATCAATCAACCATGAGTGATTTTGAATTTGAAGAACTTGGGTTTGTCAGACATAAGAAATGCAAAGCAAGTGGACCGAGAGCTGACGTGTATTGAAATTCTGAGAGTCTGTGGTATCTTTACTGCTTTGATATGACCAGTGAGTGACCATTTCACTTGTGTGCCCCACGTGCAAGAGATTTTTAAATGCCACTGAAACACTCCTCTGTGCTTAACACTCTTTTATCCCATCTATAAAATGGAGGTAAGATTTGGACACTTGCACAGCAAGCTTCCGGATCTGCAGATCAGAAAGCGCTACAAAAGCCTTGGGCATTGTCGCTATTAGTGTTCTCCTAGCGCAGAGACTGGGTGATGTTCTGGGATGTCAAACAGCCCCTAAATCCTGGTGACGGAGCCTAGGACTTCATCCCATTTAGCTGCTGGACTCTTAGGAGGAATAATAGCAAATCAGGTTTGTGTAATTACCTTGAGGTCTGTGCAAAGTACTGGCCTGGCTTTCAGTTGAGGTTCATGCCAGCCCGTGTCTGCCTGGTGGAGAAAGATGCTCCATAGTGTCAGGAGCAAGTGTGGCTTTGAGGAGCTGTGCTTCCAGGCAGCCTTAGTCATGCAGGAAACTTCTCTGCTTCTGCAAGGGTATAAGCAGTACCACTAGAAGAATGAGCCCCACTTGATAAGCCTTTAGCAATCAGTTTGTTTCCATTTCTCTGGGGTAGAAAAGTGCAAAAAAAAAAAAATCAGCTTAGTCTGTTTCTCTTTCTTTCCCAGCTGTCTCATGTCACTTTTTATCTCTAACTCAGCCTGTCTCTGGAAGCATCCTCTAAATTTCATTGCAGGCAGCAAGATAGGAATCGTACATTGTCAATAGTCCTCAGTTCATTTGCTTCTTGCGTCACTGGGGAACACAAGTCATATGAATGGCCTCACGCAAGTGTCTGTACTTTCATAATCCCTGTTATTCACTCGCTAGTCTGAGTCATTTGATAAAGACTCTGTCTGACTCATTTTTAGTGGATTTGCTTGTCTGCCCCTTGCTTCCCCTGTTACGCCGGCAGTAATACAGAGCTGGTGAATGACTTGGCCAGGCTCCTGCAGAGGCGACATGATGTTTGCAAGCCAGAGGGTTACACGCGGGTACAAGCTTCTCTGCTTCTTCCCTCTGTGAGCACCTGCTGGGACACGTTTTTTGGCAAATGTCAGATGACTGGATAATAGATGGAGGAGAGGGTAATAGATGGAAGGAACGTGGGTTTCCTTCTCCCTGTGTAATAATGACCTGCGGTGCCACTGCGGTTGGCAATATGTTGTCCTGTTTGGTGCAGATGTGGTGATGCCAGCAATGTCTCCATAACCCTTTCAGCTTCATCACCACACACTTATAAATCTACAACATCAGCAGTGTTAGAAAGAATGTATTTGTGCGTGTCAATGCACAAGTCAAGAAACTGAGATGAGATTAGCCCTGCCAAGGTGTGTTCCCCACCTGTGCTGATGTTGCTAATCTCATAGAAAACCCTTTTTCACTCGGTTTTGGTCAATAGAGTTACAGAAGAGTTGGGGTCCAGTTCCTCCAAATTTGGCCCTTTTTGTGCATCATTGTTTGAGGACACTGATGAATTTAAATCCAGCTAATTTTTACCTTTTAACATCTTTGTCCTTTAAGTATTCCTGTAGGATGTCGGTGTGGGGACTAAGCAACGCTGGCCATTTGGGACTGGTGTTGATACTGCTGTATGACTTGGAGGCTGAAAAAAGCATGCAGTTGGTTTATCTGATGCTTTACCTAGAAATTAGGCAGTGTACTTGTGCTGTACTCCACAGTTCTCAGTGCAGCAGCATTTGTAACCCAGAATCTCTCCTCTCTCATGACTTTATGGGAACTCTGGCTCCTGGAGAATTCAGCTTCTGCCTGATGTCCTGTAGTGCAAAATTTACGTCTATGCTCTGTGTGTGAATGCATTAGTATTTTTTGTTTCTGTAGGAACAGTCCTTCAAAAACAACAATATCAATGTGGAAGTATTACAGCTGAAAGTTTGCTGGCGAAGCTGTGACACCAGATTTTATATCTGAAATAACACACTAATGCTTAAGTTATACTCTCTTGATGGACAGCAGGAGCTAAATGAAAAGAAGAACCTGTTGTTTGTGTCATCTCAGCAGGGGACATACTCCAGGTCTGGAGAGTGTTTGTTAAGGGGCTGAAAATACCTGCTGGAGCACTTCTGTTTTTTCCTGGTGGAATTTGCA
>Ga0181612_177400_pt1 | contig 22846 bp, 14 predicted proteins | sample HoacroProtozoa21_FD_119630 | JGI IMG/M metagenome (GOLD analysis project Ga0181612, IMG submission 119630) | Hoatzin crop microbial communities from Cojedes, Venezuel. Combined Assembly of Gp0051906, Gp0051904, Gp0051908
AAATTTCATATGAAGCAAGCTTTTTATAAAAATACAGAGCAGGCCTTAAAGCAGGAATTACCCCATTTTTAGAGGAGGAATGTCCTAAATCACTAGCATAGACTAAATTATCCTTTGTTTTCTTTCTGGCTGGGTAAATCTGTTCTTTTTATATACAGTTGAGATATTCCCAAGAAGAAACACACCTGCCAGACCTGCCCCAGAAGTGTTTGAGTCCAGTGGTTAGGGCTCTGTGGCAGACTGGGAGACACTGTCTCGCCTCCTTTTAGTCAAATGAGAGAAGTGATTTGGAGGAGGAGCGCTCTGGCTCCTGAGCTATGCCATGAGACCAGAGACCAGTGCTCGCTTGCTGCGGCATTTTCAAAGAAACCCGTAGACGTGGGGTGCAAGTACCTGGCATGTTTCTCACCCTAGATCACAGGTGGAAAGAATAACATTCAGAATGGAAAGGCGTGAGACACAAGCGCAAATTGCACAGATCTAGTGTTCAGAGGGCTCCTCTTTATTTTGTAGCAAGCATGTAGAGCCACACTCAGCCTTAGCACAAGCCTCCTAGCTGAATTTTGCTCTTGTTACACAGTATACGATAGAAACAATCTCAAGCAGTCTATGCACCATTGTTGGTGACCTCTAAGAGTTTGTGATAGCTGGAGAAGGAATCAGAAGGCTGGGAAAAGGCATCTACTTTTTTAAAAAGAACTTAAAAACAAGAAGAAAAAAGAAGTGGCAACGTATCAGTCTAACATCATTTCTTGGAGGAAGAAATTCATAAATAATCAAACAAGCTGTGAACCACTGAAAAAGCTGAAAAACTGATAAATATCAGAGGTGAATATACAAATGCTCAAAGAGATGACTATTAGCCAGCATCTTTGTTAACAAAGTTTCATGTCAAAACAGTCATGTTTTCATGTGATATGAAACAGACTTTGTGAATAGGGGAAAAGCAGTGAGTGTCATAAAAGCAGTAGGAGGGATTTGAAACTGTTCCAAATGCCACTCTCATTAGCAAGCAAGAGGATATGATTTTTATGGCACTTGTATGAGACACAGAACTGTTTGAAAAATGCCTTCACAGAGCTGTTATCAATGGTTCACTGTTAAAAAAAGAAGCTGGTATTGAATATTCAACAGGTTTTTCCCCTAGGTCTGATTCTGTTCAATGTTTTTTGTTCCTGTCTCTATGATTGAATACTGAGTGTGCTTATTAATTTGCAGATTATATGAAGTCTACAGGTACAGTGGAGGACAGGACTGAAATTCAAAATTATCTTGACAAGCTGCAGAAATGATCAGGAAAATGATAGGGCAAAACTCAAAGGAACAATAACAAGGTACTTCTCTTCGGCAGGACCATTCAGCTGTACAAGTCAAGGACATGAAATAATGACAAAGTAATAATTTGGGGAAGGATCTGCATTCTGTATATGCATCACAAGCTCACCATTTCATGCTGTTGCAAAAAAAAAAAAGTGGTTCAAATAAGGAATTAGAAGTAAAATGATGAACTGATCTTTCCATTTTACTTTGCGATGATGAGATATTGTTGTCCCCACTTGTGACACCATACTTCCAGAATGATACAGGCCAACTGGAAGAAAACACCAACAATGATCAAAGGAAGAGATGGCATAACCCATGAGGAAGGATAAACAGAACCGAGGTTATTAAGCTAAAGAAGAGAAGCTTGGGGATAGGAGGGACAAGGAAGGACAAGACTTAGATGCCTGTTTTCAAAGAAAAGGACTGACTAATCTGTTCTTTATGACTGTGCAGGATACAACAAGATATAAAGGACTTAAAATACAGTACACAAGTTTCTAGTTACATATTAGCAAATATTTTCTAACGGTAAGAAAGTCTAACAGTAGAGGCTTGTCTAGAACGCATGTTGAGTCATTAGACATTTTAATAACTGGTGAGATGACAATATAACTACCATAAATATAGTTGTTTCTCCCCTGGGGAAGATGACTCCTAGAAGTTTTCCATCCTCTACGATTCTATGTTAATTATGGTGTAGAGTTTTTGGCCTGCTTTTCTTCTTTACTAAACTACTTCATAAAGGAGGAGGTAAAGATTGAGTGAATGTAAAGCAATTTTAGGCAACTTTTAATTTGTTTCTTTGCTTCCTTCCAGCATGCAAGAGTATGTTCGGCTTTCTAGAGAATGCAAAGGCTGGGGGGACATTCCAGTAACTAGAGAGGATGGGACTTTCTGACCATCTTAAATTGAATTAAGATATAACCCTTGTCAAATTTTCTGCATGCAGAGTTAGTATACATCCACACTACACAGGCACAAGAGTGGCTGGAACTCAGTAGCTAGTGTGAGACAACTGTCTGTGAAACTACATGGAAGTGGGAGGACTGAAAATGAAAATATAGGTTCTGCCACCTTGTAAGATTATTTTGGTGTCTTGTAAGATAACTTAGACATATGAATCTTTGCTAAACTTGCCATATGTACTCATTTAAATATGTTTGGGACTATGGATTTTATCCTAAAGCAAAAGAGACAAGTCCTGATCTTTTACCTCTCTGCACATGAAAGCAGAGTCCAACTCTCTGTATGTGGTAGCCCCCTGTAAACAAGACCTTGGCCATAGGCAAAACCTAAGATTTGGATTTCTCTGTTACTTATGAATGTCTGAATTTTGCAAACGGTCCTTTAACTCCTAATAAATAAACTATGATTATACAATCATTTGTCTACCACCCTGATGATATTCACAGTAAATTCATAATCTTTAAAAAGGTACAATTGGTCAAATCAAAGTTGATTCCATGCTAGAACAACACCCAATATAAAATCTAATGGAGTAAACACAGCAGTCAGTGAGGAGATTGCCAGTGAGTAAAAAAGGCTTTCATTCAGACCCTCAGGGTTTTCAAAAAAGAATCCCTGTTTCATGTATTCCATGTGTCATGTATTTCATCTGTTTCCATCTGAAGGAGAAATCTCTTATGCAAATTAAGAACCAGTTTTTGAAAATATTGTCTGTGAATCTGTGTCTTATTCGTGTTTGCTTAGTTAGCATTGTGGAAGAAATTGTTGAACTGTCAATACAATTGCCATCTCCTTTCTCTTTGCAGATTTTTGATAGTACAAATGCAGCAAGAACAGTGTGGTTTTTCTGCTCAGGAGCTGGTGTTACACGGGCTATGGTGTACCTCACAGTACACTGACTGCTGCAGCACACTTGAAGAAGTTGTAGCTGTACTATTGTAGGGTACGGGAAAGCATTTGACATGACACGTCATGTTCTAACAGCAATCACAAAATACCACGCAAGATACTCATCTACGATTGCTGGACTGTAAGAGGAGTTTTTCCAAGGTCTTCCATTATGTTGGATCTACTGAATGTCAGGCTAGCTTCCTAAAAATAGGACGGTATTTCCTTCAAGATAGTGGTTATTCAGTGTGGCCCATGAAAAGTAATGCAGAAACCCACCGCTTTAAGGGATAAAGCTTTTGCTTTGCTGCTCAAAAGCTACGGCTTGTGCTTCTGAACACTGGGAGTCACTACAGCTAGTGTTGGGAATTCCCATCAGTCTCTTACAGATACCCATAAACACGTGTATTAATTTTTTCCTTTAATTCAAAGAAAATTTAAGCACTGTGGTCACCATATGCTCTCCTTCAACAGGGGATTAAAACAATTATATTATCACTAATGTTGCATCAAGGTAGTGACACTTCTTTTTGTTGGACTAAGGTTGATTTAATCCATGGACCTTATATACTTGCTCCCTACAAGGGCTGCTGAGATTAATTTGTCATTAATAAGACTATCTTGACACACAATTGGGAAATAAGCAAATAGACACAAATTGGAAACACAGTCCTTAAGGTGAAGCACTTCACATTGTAGCCTGTGTCACAATGTCAAATGATGACAGAAGTAAACACTGACAGGAATGGACATACGGAGAGCAAACAAAGGCTTTATCAGCCAGACTATTTTCCCTGAAAAAAGTTATGGCCACTGCTTTATTACTTGTTACTAACTGAGAAATTAATTTGCAGTGAGTTTTGGTGTACATACATAGGCTGATGTTTAGTGCTGTTGGTCTTGTGTACAGTGTACCAGTTGGGGCTAGGACTCTGACCCAGACAAGCCAGGACATCCAGACACAGCTCACCTCTTGAAAGGTCACCTTCCGTCTCTGTCCTGTGACATTACCCATGGGAAAAGAGCTGTGTCATCTTATAGACTCTGAATGTGATGAAGGCAGCAGAAAGTGATGCTCAAATGTTGCACAACAGGAAAAAGATGAGTTGCAGTGCTTAAGATAACCAAATAGAAGTCACACAGCTTGAAAGACTTCGAGCACTCCTCCCTGGAAAAACAGAGATTATTCAGGAACACCAATAAGTGTCTTGCTTTGCTGTGGTGACTTGAGGATTCAAATGAAGATTTGTAGACAAAGCTAGTATCTTTCATCATAGCATTGGATATAGCTGGAAAAAAGGTTTTGTATATGTGGGCTCTTCTTCAGATCTAAAATACAAGCCAGACAGAGCATATAAATCTTGTACACTTGTCTCATCATGCAGAGGGGTAATGTAAACCTTATCAATTAGATGATGAGCTCAGAGTTGTTTTTAGTTCATAAAAATTTTATCTTGAAGAAAATATTCTGCTTTCCAGAGATAAGCAGGCTGTGCTATGTATGTGTGCTATGTATGTGCAGCTAACATTTGAGATTGGAAGATTCAATTTTTGTATCCATCAGGAGAGATAAGGAAAAAAGCAGCTTTTGAGCAAGCAATTATTGTAAAGGCTGTTGCACAGGAGAATATGCAGCAATTTGGTTTGGAAGCATATCACAAATGTGGGTAAAGATTCGCTGGACCTTATAATACTCTTTTTTGATAGTTTGTTATGTGATACAGCTTGATTCCAGCACTTTTTGGCCAGATTCTCACTTGCATTCATGTCCCTTTATTCTGCTGTCATTTCACTTCATACTGTCAGGTGATGTAAATGAGAATCAGGCCCTTGGCCATTATAAATCTATGGTATACATCAAAACATGGAGAATGGTAACCAGAGGCCTTGGCAATTAGCGCTGAGTCTGTAAACTGTTTCTTTGTTCATACATCACAGCGTGTGATTCTTCAGATCCTATCCAACCAGCACCTTAGCAAAGCATTTCCCTTGACACGAGTTTGTATTTGGGATCCAAAATCTGTAAGGAAGCTGCTGAGTTTCAGTGTGACTCTTCTGCAGACACTCTTTAACTTCAATTTTACCCTTTCTTCTTCAAAAAATGTCTAAACCTGGAGTATATCCATGTAAGGAATTGCATTTATACATATTGTGCTGAACTCCCTACTGCCCTGTCCCAAAGCCCTGAATACACAGGTCTGAGTTTATACCTGACATGATTAAAAACTCTTGCTTTAATTACCTAACCTTGCGAACATGCAATGTGGCATCTTTCCACTCCTTTTTAATATGATATCTTTGTTGTTTCAATGCTTTCAAAGACACTAGAGTCCATGGGATAGTACCAGAAATCCTCTTACCACAGCTGGAACAAGCAGTGTTTTTTCATTTTAGAGGAAAATACACCTTTGGGACATGATGCCATCAAATCCAAAGGGATTAAAACGTAATTTAAATGATATCAGTCCTGCCCTCTTAACCTTGCACCAGGAAAACAGCTGACATGTCTTAGTATTGTATTTCAATTTATTTTTATTTCAATTTTCAGTATCACCTTGACTTTGCACTTGTTCATTGTTTGCATGCTATTAAGGTACGTGAAAAATTTAAAGCCATATTCTTCCCCATCTTCAGCACCTCTCTAGGGTCAGCAGAGGATACTACTGCTTGCTTTTTTAGTGATATTTGTACCCAAGCACAATTCAGAGCAGCTGGCAGGCTGTTCCAGATATTCTCATATGGTCCCTGGTACAGCCTCAGGCAGTTTGCGGGTGCCTGCGGTGCTCTGGCAGCCCACCCTGCTCACCTTCTTCACCACTGAAATGACTCCGTAGCATAACCAAGGAAAAACAATATAAGAATGAGCTAAGACTATTTTATATTTATTGAAGTATTTTACAACAGGGAGTATAACCCTTGTTTTTCTGTATGTCTTGGAACAGGGCAGGAGATCTAAAGTAGGAAGAATTTCACCCTTCAGAATTGAGGCCACTGATACAAAGGTAAGCAGCCAACTGCAACTCCCTCTGTGCCTTGTCCCAGTGCTGCAATGTTTGGATCCCCTGGGATGTCCTGGTGTTGCTCTTCCTTTTGCAGCTGGCATTTTTTGAGTCCTAAACTACAGGTTTCTCACTATCCAAATGGGAGGACTGCCCAGTGGTTACCTTGACTTGTACGCTGTGTCCTCTGATGCTTAAACGCCCTTTCTCCTTTTAGGACACTGTCCTGACCAGCTGAGAGCAGATTCACTTCACACCTATGCCCGCTCTGAATATGATGTTGCTCTTGGGCAGGGCAAAACGTAATCCAGATGGCATGGGATAGCATACGTCCTTCTGGATTCCCCCTAACCACATGTTTCCTGAATGCAGCTCTCCCCACATCAGAGGGAGTTTACGTCTTGGAAGGCTCCATATTGGTGCTGGCGACTATCTGATTACAAACCAAAGTTCTACGGCTCCTGAAGGCAGGCTTCTGTGCTCCGAGGAGGCAGGAACATGTTACCGACAGGAGAGAGCAGTGGAAGAAAATTTTGGGGAGCTCACACCTGCAGCACATGTGAAAGAAGCTTGTGCTGGGGTTTGGGTAGGGGCGCTGAGCCCCAGGTGAGTGGAGATGAACAGCATTAGGATCTTGGGCTGAACCCCATTAGAATCAATGGTAATCTTTGCTGTATTTTGGTTTTTAAGCATCTGGAACACTCCTCTGTGTTAACACTTGTCCAGCAGCAACCTTCCCATCTCCTCACAGGAAGAAGGTATGCAGTTCCTCTTTGTTGCCAGATGAAAACAAAATAGATTTATGGCTCTCACTAAAGGTGGCAGAGAAGCCAAGAGATTTGAAAGGGAAAAGCAGAGTAACTTGCACAAAGAAACGCTTTTAATTAAAAAATGTTTTGAAGCATTGCGTAAAGAACCATTAGTTGTTTCACTGGCAATTATGTGATATTATATCTGTATGGAAGTTATTTGCTGTCACTTCAAGTCTATGGTACATTGTTTGCTCTAGGCTCTTTCTTTTTCATTTATTTCTCCTGTTTTTTTAGAAAGAGTAAATTAAACTACCTCAAGAAGAGGAATTTTTCTATTTCCTGTTAATATTCTTCTTCCTTTTTTCTATCTTTTTTTTTTCTTTTATGTCAGAGGTTTCCAATGGTCACGTTTGGCCTCGTACATCCTCCCACCTGTTCCCTTGTAAAGCTCCCGCCAAAAAAACTGTTTTGTCAAATCAAGTAGTAACTCATCATGAGTTAAGTCAGAGCAGAAGTTGTGGTGTCTCTGCCTTCCCTGATATGGACCATGTTTTCCTAAGTAGAATACTTTTTCTCTTCCAAAGCAGAACACTTTTCTTCCAGCAGAAGCTCATGCTGCTCTAGGGAGAGTGGACTGCTCTGCACTGCAGCTGCAAGGAAGTTCAAACTGGTGATACATGGCAAAACTTATTCAGTTCTTCCTCTCTGTTTGGAGGCTAAAGCAGATAAATGTCACATCTTCTACAGCCCCTGCTTGTCTCAGAAGCAAAATTCCTAAAGTAATTTACAGACTGTTATGGCTCACATTGTATGTACAGGGCTAGTTGCATGGGGTTTTTATTCCCACCAGCCAAAAAAACCCCAACTTTCAAAGGTGGTAAGCCCAAGGGAAGTAACACCTAATGAAAGGAATGGATGGGTTAGATGGTACCTAGATTGACCTTTAAACTCTGAAGTGTCCTCTAAAACACTCACATTTATTTTTGACCTACAGGTGTACTCACATATGGAGAATGCTATAAGGGGACAGAGGGAACAGATTCTTCAGGAAAGCACGCAGTTGCGTTTAAACACTTTTAAAATTGAAAATTGACTGAATGACCCTAAAGCATTTTAGAAATCAACGAACTGGGCGCTTTTATTTTTCTTCCTCCACCTGGTCCCATGCAGGCAATACTGGTTTGATTTTGCACTGGGAATTTCTAATCCCTGTAAGACGTATATGCATTCTTTCATTAGAGATACCTGCACAGGATTGATATGGGTCGTAACCTGGCTGAAGTCTCCAGCTACTTATTTTGGTTTGTGCATGTCTGAAGGGCTGAATAACTCCCATAGAGTTCTGCGTAGGCATTACCTGAGATTGGCAATGCCTAACACGTCCCTGGCAGAGCCCCTTCGATAGCACTAACCTTTTAAGGTCACTTTCTCTTTTCATCTTGCGCAGGTCAGCTTCTCCAGAGAAGAAGGAAGATTTAGAAAATCAGAGGGGTTTGCTTTGTTGTTGCTGTTGTTAGAAGTGAACCTGAGTTTTACCCAACTCAAATCTTCCTGCACTTCTGCACTGTAGTTCTCTTGGTTCTGATTTTCTGGGATATTTTTCATCGCTTTTATTCATCGGCTAGGTTAAAAATTTATCATCTCAAGTGCAAAGGTGATTCCAGTTCCCAACAGCCTCCCTTGCATCCAACAGCTGAGCCATTATCAAAATGAAGGTGGGTGTAAGACACTCATCATGGAACAGCCCCACCAGAACCTATACCAGAATGTTTTCAGCACAGGTCAGTAGTGCAAACCTTTCTAAGCACTCTGTCCATGTCTGAACCAAGCTGACTGAAATAAGTAAATGCAGTGCTTCTCTGAAAGTAGAAGGGAGGGATACTTACTTTCAATATGGATTTGTCAAACTGTCACAAATGAATTAAGAAGCAGGCTTTAAGGAAAATCTAAGAAGTGAATATTGAACATCTTGATTTTTTAATAAAACTGTCCTGTACTATATAGTACCTAATAAGCTGGAGAAACTTTGTCTGACCAAACCAGAGTATGTCTTTAGAAAAAGATCTGGACTCAGAAAATGACTGGCAATAGCTTGCTGTCAATGTGAATTCAGAGCAGCTTCAAACTTTTTTCTGTCCTGGATCTGGGACTATGCAGCATTTCCATGGACAATTCTACTCTGCGTGAAAGTCACCTACTGGATTTGTAATTTATTAATAATAGCAACCAAGTTGTTGCACAGACAGCTGTTAACCAGCAAACAGCTATGTTTCTGGCTGGGAAGCAAATCTGTATTGAAAGGTCTGTCTGGCATGCCCTGGCATAAGCACAGGGGAGTCTCCAAAGTGCAAAGTCTCTCTGGGAGAGGGCGGCAGCATAGAACTTTGTGAAAATGGCTTGCAAATTCAGTGATCCTGCAACTTTTTCAATCCTGCTTTCTCTTATTCCTCCAGTTTTATTTTTCTCTTCCAAAGATGCTGTGTTAGCAGGAACGACAGATACTGCCCCGTACTTCGGTGCCCTGCGACTTTGCATCCTTAAACCTTTTGTCCTTCCAAAGAGATCCTCCCTCTGCCCTTTGCTTCCATCACGTGTTATTCCTTTCCCTCAGAATACCATTTTTCTTCCACTTTGTGACTCCCTGTCTTAATCTAAATTACATAGTTATTTTGGCTTTTTTTTTCTTTTCTTTTTTTTCCTTTTCACTCTTACATGTTGCTTTTTGTTCACATCTCTGAAATAGCTGACAAAAAACTTCTCCCTGTGGGCTTTTCATGCTGGTATGAGGCAGAAAAAGCCAGTTAGAACCAGTCAGCCTTATGTGAGGTGCAGTTTTGTGCTAAATTTCTTTACAACTCATAACAGAAGTTTTAAAGAGATAGGACTACACTCTGAAGAAGATTTAGGCATTGCAGTTCAATAATGTTACATTTTAGGTACCCTATTACATTTAAAGTGGGTAATACACAGCAAAAGCAGTTCTAGTGACTTCTACACATGCATGGGGAAATTTCCGAGACCAAAAATGAGAGTACAGAAGCCTAATTGAGTTTGGAAGGATATTGTTGGACTGGCTAACATGGAACATGTTTAGCCAATTGCAGGAATTCATCCTTGCTTGCTCTCCACTGTCTTCTCAGTCCAGCGCTCGGACATCTCACAGCGAATATGATACAAGCAGCTATGTCCTGCCGTAAACCACCATCTCAAATTAAGTGCCTAAATCCTTTCTTGCAAGGATCAAAACTTCGATGTCTCTAGCTGGAAGTGGACTGCTTGACATACTGAGGTCATTTCCAGTTCTGTAAGCATGTAGACAATCAGGAAGAGGGTCAAGTTTCCTAAATAATCATTCGATATAGAAATGTCCCTGTCCTCCTTCTTCTGTCCAACCTCCTAATTTCAGGAAATGTGTTCTCCTGTCTTCCTGAAATAGTCCGTAAATGTGAGGTTACAGACACTCAGATAATTCCAGAAAATGTTTTTGCAACTTTGTATGAGATGCCTAGCTATTTTAGGAACCAGAAAGTGAAGTATTGTGATTTTGTATCTGTCCTAACAAATTCAGCTTCATTTTTTCCTGTGCAGTCCCCAGGGAGGGGACAGACATCCTATTTATGCATAAACTTTACAATATTATAGCAAGTGGGTCACAGCATCTGGTAAATGGGTCAAATGCAACACTGACTGATCATACTCATTGCCAGCTGCGTACTTCGTCCTCAGCAGATGAATGTCTATGTGGAATAGCCTGTGCAGAGGAAAGTCCTGCATCAAGATCCTATAGCCATTCACATCATGGCATGTCAATTTTTCTTTTGTTTTGTGTTTTGCCAGGGAAAGGTTTTTACATTCCTGACTCCCCTATTCTGGATGAGGACACTAACTGCTGAGCGAGATGCGTTAGAGACAGCTTGAATGCACTGGTCTGATTTGGCTCCACTCTGAGGCTGGTGAAAGATTTCTTCTTCTACTGATGTTGTTGGGGCTTACATGTGCGATACGTGCCTAGGAGTTTGTAGGTGTCAAACAGAAGCATAATACTAGGCATCTCTGATATGTTAGCAAGCACTGAAAGAATATAGACCTCAGTAGGGCTACACTGGGATGTCCTGAACATCAGTGACCTCCAGGGGCAGACAGCCACCTATGAACCTTCCCATCTATAACCTACACTGTCTATTAAAAAAAAAAAAGAAAGAAAAAAAGAAAAAAAGGAAAGAAAAAAGTTGATTAGCTGATTCTGACATCATTAATACTTATTTCCCCCAAATTAATTCATTGTGCTATATTGAAGTTAAGGGACATGAGGCATTTGGTGTACTTAAATGGAAGACAAATACAGAAAGAAGGCTGAAAACAGAGTGTAAAATTTGTGGTGTTGGAGGTGAGTGGGGTTACCAGCCATTAGCATACTTAAGGGAAATGCTTGCAGCTCAGTTCTTTGGTCCTCTTACAAGCACACAGGCAAAGCAGTGCGAAGTGTTCATTAAAGAACTCTACTCACTGGGTCAGGAGAGGAAGGAGGTGGAAAAAAGCCTTCTTCCAACATTGGCTTCTAGAACAACGCTTATTTTACAGTAGAATTTCACAAAGCCCATAATTGTAAGTGGTGCTCTCTCAAAGGGGTGATCTCTCTGTCTCATTCTTGATTGCTATAAGTTAGAGTTCAGCCACCACTTCCTAGCTATAGGATGAGAGCCGGACATGTCACTCAGGCGTGTGCTGGTTCCATGCTGGCGAATGACGTATAAGCCAAGAGTGACGACTCTCACCCCATCTCTCTGCCTTCATGCCTTTTCCTTCCACCTCGTAGTCCAGGGAACAGGGGCTGTGCTTCACACTTCTAGCTATTTTTTACTTCTCTGAGCACAGAGTTTCAGCTTTCCTCCCTGTGTTCAAGTAAAGGAAAAGTGGAATCCAGTAGCGTTAAAGCTCATCACAAATTTGATATATATTGTAAAGTTTCTGTCACTGTAGTCTTCAGTTGACATGAGGGAGCTTAGTTACCTTTGAAGCCTCTCCCTTTCTACTAAATTTCTTTGAAATTGACAATGGGTTCAAAATCAAGGAGAAACAGACAGGGAGTGTGATAGTATCAGTGTTTTTCTCTTAGGAAACTGCACTTTGAAAAGTATAGCCAGTAAAAACAGGGAGAAATCCTCTAACTTGTCCTTTCCTAGTACTTGTTTTGTTGCAGACAGCTGGCAAGGGCTGCATATTGTTTTAAAAGTCTCTTATTTTATAAAGTACATCTCATTTATATGGTGAACAAAATGATGTATTAGCATACTTGTGAGTCATTTTCTGTTCTGTTTTTAAAAATCACAAAAAATAGCATGTGTTTAAAAATCTTGAATTAAAGAAAACATGAGAGGGCAGATAAAAACCAACATAAATAAACTTTAATGAAAAGTTTCTTATATTTTTATAGGATTTTCTAATAACTAGGAAAGCAGGAAATAACTTGAGACAGAGTTTTTTCCTTCTGTGCCTGACTCCTCCCAGGTTTCGAATCCCTCATAATATCTCTGGAGCTCAGCCATATGAGAAACAGCTGCAGTTTAACTGTGCAAGTGCTACAGTCTCTCTAGGTGGGAAGTGGGTTTTGATTAACTGCTGGGGAAAAAGGAAAGAGAAAATTCCCTGTTTTAACTACTGTTATTAAAAAGCAAATATGGGGAAATACTATAGCAGAATAGCATAACTCATGGAAATAGGAGGAAATATGTCAAATTTCATATTTAATTGCTTTCTGTGCAGATTCTAGGCAAGATACACTCTAACAGTTTTTTAGAATGTTCAGTATACAGAGTAATAATGGGCAAGTATGAGCAGGCTATGCATTCGTTATGACACTTAAGAATGCAGAAGATGGCAACAAACACCCAACTCGCAAATTCTATGGTTTCACAGCTTGCCTTGTCAGTAACACTTAAATAAAGTAAGAGCCACTTTAACGACGCTTGAGCAGAAAAGGCTGTATTATCCAGGAAAGGCAGTTCTACAACATCACTGGTAATAATGCACTGCAAGGCAGACTGAAAAAAAGTACATGGAGTCTAAACATGTACGTCATCTTAAAAGCAGTGATGTCATACCGACAGTACTTTTAGTGGTACTAAAGTGTGTTCTATCTGCCTGAAAGCTCTGTAAATTATGCACGCGTTATGGGTCGTACAACGGTAGTTCTCTGTGGATATTCAATTTTAGCTCCACATACGTAGAGATTTAGAAGGCTAGATGCTTAGATAGCATTTAGTTGGGCTCCCTCAACAGTTTTAAAAGAATATCCCTATAAGAATTAATCTTAAGACAGTTGTCTGAAACAAGGTATTACTGAAATGCTGACAGGTTCCATCAAAATATATCAGTTTGATGGATTGACCAACGAATAACTGCTATCAGTGAGCTCATATGCAATGACTACACCAATGATATTTTTTGTGGGAGAGTCCTGAAACAGGTAGTTCAGACTGTGGTCCTTGGTCCACTGTTTAAAAGCCATGGAAGCACAGAAATGAGGGAGGCTGCAGGGTTTATGTACTTGGTGCCCTTTCTAGGGACAAAAAGGTCCCATTTTTTTCTTGAATCCTAACTGAAATGTCAATTCCACTGTTTTTATCATAAATAAGAAAACTTTCAAACTGTTGTGTTTATTTCTATACTTACAGTTTTCATGAAACCTATTTATAATCTACAGCTAGAAATAGACCTACAAATGTATAATAAGCTTGGTAGGTTTTTTTTTTATAAACAGTGTGTTGGTGACTCACAGAATTTACTAATATATTTTTATACCCTCATTTATTTGATATGTTTTTCTCTGTGCTAGGTCTTGATCTTTGCACCCATTTCTGCATGCATTTCAAGAGTCAGCTTGCCACGGGAAGGCTCCAGCTCCTCCCTTTAATGCAACAGGACAACATCCTGTTCCTGAGCATTTCAGAAGCTCCCTGAGGAAAAGGGTGATACTGATTTTGGGTTGTTTCAGCCAGCTAATTGCCAAGGTTTGGGTCTTCCACTGCGTATGTCATCCAAAGGTTTCTGTGCTGTGTGCAACCTGGAAGGCTGTGGGTGACTGCACTCAGCTCATGCTGCTGGATCATTGGAAACCATGTTATTACTAAGCCTATTATAGTGGCGTAGATTTAGACCCCTTAAATATCTAAAAATGTTTTTGACGTTTGTGCCTGCCTTTGATGGTTTGTAGGGTGTTCCAGACTAATACCAGCTACCAGTAGCATGAATTTCTGTGTCTCTAAACCATTTTTTCAAAGGAGGAAGGGGCACAAGATACATAGCTGCTTGCTAAAGAAGAGGTGACTGAAATGTTTTCTCAGGATAAGAAAGGAGACATACGAAAGGGGAAATCATCAGGCTGAAAGTTCCTTGATTAATCCTGGCACAAATATCTATGGCAAAGGATAGATGAAAAAGATAATAATAGCTAACTAGATCCACCATACCAAGGGCTCGGGATGTGAGTCTTCATTTATAAGAGAACTGCGTTTAGCCAAAAAAGCTAAATAGAAGCAACTAAAGGACTGTTAGCTTATTTCCCATTATTGGCAGTAATCCCCCAAGAGAAGAACATAAACACAAATCATCCCAAAGTGGAGGGAGGATCGGAAGCATATTATGCAACCAGTTTGGCTAAATCATGAGCTCTTTGTTGACCTCAATTACAAGACAGAAGCATACAAAACCCAGAAACTTGGCCAGGCAAAAAATAAAAAATAAAATAAAAGGGGAGGGAGGGAAACCAGAAAGGCGCAAAACTGAGATGCAACTAGCAAGGGACACAAGGAACCATTCTGTATGCACACTGGGAGCAGAAGAAAGACAAAGCAAAGGGCAATTCTGCTGTCCTACAAAGGGAGGTAGAGAGATGGCTCAGATATTTAGTGCCTTAGGGTCTCAGTCACCACAGAAAGGTCAGCTGTGAGTAGACAGCTGGGAGAAGAACAAATAATAACAAATATTGTAGCCTGTAGCAAAGCAGTAGGAGGAGAGAAAATACTAAGCCCTGAGGTGACTGGAAATGGTATCAGAAGGGTGAAGAAAATACAGAAAAGTACCCAAACTGTGTAGCTGAATATGGAGATTATCTTCAAAACAGGAAAGAAAGAAGACCATGGAATTGTGGACCAGTCAAATGAAGTTAAATTTCTAGAAAAATTCTGGGAATAAAGACCCAACCATTTTTAAAATCTTAGAAATCTGAAGGAAGAAAGATTGAAGACCATACAGATTTGTTGGGAACCAAACTTTTCAAGCAGAGTATTTCACTTTTCTTTCCTAAACAAACGGGCTTGGTGATAAGAAGCAGCTGATAATCCCACATATCTTGACTTTAGTAAAGTTTTGACTTTTTCAAAAGCTAGGTAAAAAAATGTTCTTTGTGAAACAGCTAGAGGATGGATACCGAACTGTTCATAAAATCGCACCATAGAAAACATTACAAATCGTTCATTATTAAGATGTAAGGCTGTTATTAAATAGTACCTGCAGGAGTCTGTCCTGGGTCTCTTCCTGTTAGCTATTTTCATTAATGACATAGATGACAGAATAGAGATTAATATTAATAAATCTGCTGAGGCCATGATGCTCCAGTGACTCAAGAAAACAGAATATCAAAAAAGCAAGGGACGATTTCCATACAGTATATTTAAGTTGAAATGACCAATTGCATAAAAAGCTGATGGGAACCACTCATTAGCTGATGGCTTTTCAGAAAAGGATCTGAGGTTATAGAATGTCACATACCTTCTACAATTAAAAAATGTCATGTTATTGCAAAGCCCTTCAAACACTACATTGGGCTATACAAACAGCATAAACAGCCTGTAGACACCTGAAGTAATCCTTCTGCTATATTCAGCACTGGTAAAGCCTCGGCTGGTTCTCTGTGCTCAGTTTGGGGCTTCTCACTTTAATAATTTGAGCAGTCCAGAGTGATTAAAGCTCTAAAGAACACAATTTATGAGGGAAATAATTGAAAAAAACCCATATTATTAAGCCTGAAGAATAAGAGATTGTGGAGGAGCATCTAAACATTTTCAAGTACGCAAGCAAAGGAAAATTTAGACTTCTAAGATAAAGATAATAAAACACTGAGATAACTTGCCAAAAGAGATAGTGGAGTTTCCACCATGAAAGAATTTTAAGCATGCTTAGACAGACACGTCAGGAAAGCAAAAGAGATAACTGATGCAATTATTCTGGGGGGGAATGGACTAGCTGGCCCACTAGGATCCCTTCAACAATGAAGTGTCAGGTAAACTTGGAAACTTGCTGATGATGTCCATTTATTTTATAGATCTGGAAACTGGCTGAGCACTGAAAACAAGGGTATAATCTTTGTCACTGAGTTAGTCATCAGGAAAAGGTAACATCATTATTTTTGGATGTGCTGTGTGACAACTGCTTGTCATGCCAAATCAAACTTGTTCAATAAGCTGAAGAGCCACCATTCTGCAACCAGCCTCCAGTGCACTGATGACTATCAATGTATCAGAGAGTGAGCTGGTGGAGCAGACAATCTTGGGATTTGTTACGGTAAATCTTCTGGTCTTTATTATTCTCCAGTTCTCTAGGATTTGGAAAATTCTTTTTCTTTTTTTAAATGAAGTGTTTTTTTGAAAACTTTTGAGCAACTTTTTTTTATCTTGAAAGGATAGTGTTGGGTTGAAAAAGTTACCCAGCTGATGTAGTGGAGCAGTAATTTCATTATGTCTTTTCATGCATATAAAACTGTAATTTAGAACACAATTACAGAAACACCACCATTATGTTGGCCAAGTTAACCTACTTTTATTCCCTCCCTTACAAAACTTCCTGGCCAGTTCACGCTCATTTGGGAGCCTGTAAACATCGCAGATGCAAGACTCCAATACTGAGCAGGTCAGTAAACCTGGCCCCTTGTTCCAACGTCCCTCGCATTTCTGGAGGGATACGGTAAAGGGACTGCTGCAACCTTGTCCAGTATTTATGACTCTTAGACAGAAAACACAAACACAGGAAATTTGTGATCTTATTTCTGGGCTTCCCAGGTGTACTCTTTTGTGAAAAGACCATCCTTTGGGTGAATCTAGAGCTGGTTACTTCTCAAGTGAATCAAGAGAAATTCTGGCTTTATTGAAAGAAAAGGCATTTTTTCATCTTGACACCTATGGAATCAGGTTATAATAATCCCTTCTCTTTTATAATTGAAATACCCTTTTTAATGTTGTTCCTGCAGAAAGAACAATCTTTTTTATTAAATTTTGTAGGATTATTCATTTTACTTTCCTCTAACATACCCCAGGGTTTTCAATCAGAATTGAGAAGGTGGCTTTTGTCCTGAAGACTTCTCCGTCACAAATGACAGAAATACAGAAGTGGGAAAAGAAAGGTGGGCAGAAAAAAAAGAAAGAGTCACTCAAAGCAAAAGAAACAGAGCAGAAGTGGGTGAACATCTAACTGATTGTATCTCCTTAAGTATTAATTATTATTAAAGTAATTAATTTTTAATTAATTCTCCGATTGCATTTAACATTGATGATATTCTTACTTCATTTCGCCTAATTTCTTCTAGAATGAGATTCATTAAATTTGTCTATTTAATTCCAGAAATCTGAATTTACCCTTAGATTTTATCAGTCCCACCTTGCCATTTCTGTTTGCTATGTTCTGCCCTTTTCTGTTTAATATGTGTTGTCCCTTACCTACTGCCTCGGAGGATTTTTCCTGACTAACTGTAAGGAATTTCCATTACCCAATTTCTCTATCACTATAAATTCACCTTTATCCACAGCAGCTTGCATTGTTGCTAATGTCTTGGGAGGAAAGAAGGTACACGAAGAGAAAAAGATGTATCCTACACCACCTAGCACTTAGGTTAACTTAGAAGTCTCTTGCTGTGGTATCCAGTTAAAAAGCTAATAAGATATTTTTTCACTTGCTGAGGAGGGACTTCTCAACTAACTCCTTTATCTTTGCTTTATTGGAAGATGACGTCACCTTGGATCCCATGTTTTCTTTTAAGTGTCATGTCTGGGGATCTCTTCAGATTCAGAATTTCTTCCCTCCTCCTTGTTCATCATTTCTTTGTTCCTGACTCAGTCAGGAAGTGCTGAAGCAGTGTGTCTCCCACCTCCCACTTTGGAAAAGTAATCTTTCTTTGGCTAAGGATTACTCCCTTGGCTACCACCTAAATCGCTTGTCAGTCTGTTGTGAGGTCAACCTCTCTGCTGGGTGGGGCAGTGTTAAAATCCTAAGAGTACTTTTTTCAGACAGAGAAAGTTGTAGAATGCACATAAAGGCAGAATTTGCTAATCATGCTTTGGGAAATTATATAACTGTGATGACAACTTGCAGAACATTGCTGCCTCTTGTTTGAGACCAGCCTTCATGTCAATAAAACCAGTTTAAATCAATCATAATTTTGGGGTAATTGGCCTTTAGCCCCATCTGTGACAGGTTTGCTCTCTGTCCTGTTTTTTTATCTGCTACTTTTGATGGCAGAACATCCTCAAAGCATCCATCCCCTTTCCTATTCTCACAAAGGAGTGCTTGTGGCTCCAAGACACATGGATTCCTCTATGCCTGGCTTATCTTTACAGGCTGCTTACAGGATCACAAATATTAGGAAGTGCCTTAGGCAGATGGGGAAATATATCAAAGATGAAGTGACAGGCAAAGGACCTGTCAGTCTAACATCCCTCCTCTGACAAGGTCCACGAGCATCAGTGTATCTCATTAGGACTTTTTCCAAAGTATTCGCATCAAGCATTGTGAGCACAGAGAAGATGCAGCAAGCTCACTGTAATCTCCATAATTCACCCCAATACCCGCTGCCGTTACTCCAAAGTCCATTGAATAATGCTTAATGTCTGTGGCTTTATCAGGCAGAGCCTATTCAAACCTAAAACTCGCATCTTTCAGTGGAGTGCATTTTGTTAAACAATTAATTAGAAAAGAAGCATATTCCTGGGCAAAGGATCCAGTCCCTTCTTTGCACAGACACAGCTTCAAGAGAGGGGATGGGACCTGTCTTTCCCCAGGCTTGCCTTCAGCCTAGGGGCTAGCGCACTTTTTTTGGTAGAGGGAAGCAGTGAATTCTGAACCCCAAAAGAACATACTGCCTAGCTGTCATGGTGATCTCATGGTGCCTGAGTGAGATTACTACCTACAAAAGGCAAGCAAAATCTGTCTTCAGGGCAGAAAGGGTTGTCTGTGGATGTGGGGTTTTGTGCTGAGTGTGCTAAATGCCTATCCAATTTTGGGGACAAAATTTTAGATGCCTCTTGCTTTTGAATTACCTAGAATGTAAGTGAGGCCTTTGTGCATTATGTTGCTAGGTGTCAGTGCCCAAATCCTCTTTACATCATACTTTATGTTCTTCAGGAGGCAGGTTTTACTTTGGCTGTGATGATTTCCCGAGCTGCCCTACGATAACTCAGCAGGCTGCAACCATTCGGTCCTTGTGTTCATTACTTACTTACATGCTTGATTTTCTGGACAAAAATTATCTTAGTAATGTAAGGGCAGAGCATATAACGTGTTTGGTTCAAACTATTGAGGGGAAAATGTTTTGGCTGCTGTGGCTAACCATAATTATGACTAGTACCAAATTATGTGTAATGAACTGGTCCTTGGCTAATCACTTCAGAAGGAAAAAGCCTAATAACACTTTCAAGTGACTTTGTGCACATTCATTTCTATTACACTTCATTCTTCCATTAACTGAGTGTTGGCTGGTTCACAAAAGTAAGTTTTTCAGAAAGTACACACGTTTTTACATTTCCTTCCATATTAAATATATGAGTTTAATCAATCACATTGCATGCTTTCTCTATAGCTTCTTAACACAACAGCTCCGTAATTAGGGTCCAAATTACCTGAACCAAGTTAATGTTGGCAACATAGCTCCAAACCCACCAGATGTGCTCAGGAGAGCTACACATTATCAAGCAGGGAAGTGCACTGCAGCAGTTTTACCATCAGCCATTAGCAGTGTTACTAATGATCTCTGTTGCGAAGTATTTAACCTTTGGAAAGAACAGTGATAACAGGGAGGAAAAGAGTTCCTAAACTGGAAAGTATATGCTTGTAAGCACATATATCTGTGTTATTTATTGTGTGTTATTGTTTTTTATTAGTCCTGTAACCATGACACGGACTTATCTATCATTGTACATTGCAAAAGTTGATTTTTTTAACGCATAACATAAAAAAAGGTACCTTACTTTAACTAACAGATGCTTCCTAAAGATGCATTATAGTATTACAAGTGCTGTGATGGGGAATTGCAATGAGTAGGGAGGGCTGTGGGGGCATCAGAAGCAAACATCAGTAGATTAAATGTCTACACAGAATAGATCTAGACAATTAGGTATATATTTCCAAGACATCTCCACAGCCATCACAATGAACTTCCAAGACAAGAGAACAACCAGGATCGGTATATAGTCTATTTGCACTTTTTTGAATGTGTTGTATTTTGTCCAGGCCATCCAATGGCCTCATGAAAACCACGTGGCTAGAACTGAGCAACCAGAGTGCCCCAGAATGATGTCACCCAGACAATGAAAAAAATCTAGAAATGCCAATATAAAAGTGTGGAAATACTTCATGAGAACACCTATCCTGTCTCTGATATCTGAATCCCTATCTTCACAGGAGATCATACAAAACAGAATTACATTTCATAACTGTACTAAAAATACTAAAAATGATGTATTAGGCAAGCTACAAGATCTACTGCATATTATTTTTCCTGACTGTCAAACTGTGACTCTCTCTGTTGCATAGGCAGCTCTGGTTCTTTATCTCCCTCCTAAGAGAAAAACACCTTCTACACCTATGTTTGCTAACTTTCTTCTGCTCCACAGATACCAAGTACCCCGTCTCTACTAAGCTCAGACTGATTGATACAGGCTTAATTAGTCTCAGAAAAACTGCTTTCTAACTGGGAACTTGCTTCTTCCATTCAGACCTGATGGTCTGTGCATCAGAAGTATACATTTTCTGTAGCTATAATGGCTGGTCTGATAGATTTTCTTTTATCTATAAACTCTGCCTCTTTGGGTCTTTCTGATCTCTTATATCGCATCATGTTACATGATTCTGGTTTTTTTGCTAATTTTGTTCAAGGTTGAATTTACACAGAGGTGAATCATTGTCACACATGCACAATACTCTTCTGATGCCTCTCAGGATCGTCTGCTTCATGTGGAGAAGTAATAAGGAAAGTTAATAAGGCTGCCTGTTCCTAACAGCATAAGTTAAACATATGACCCTAGAACACCAGAGGTAGGAACAGAATGTTTTACAAACAGCAGAAAGCTTTGTTTGGAAACTGGAAAATACTACATGATTTTTTTGTATGTGTTGCAAAAAAATAGGACAATAATTATTTCCTTTTATCTTTTCTCTAGTCTAGGTATGTATTAATAGCTAATAAGCATGTTCTACTTAATGGAAAGAACCATTTCTATGTTTCGAATTACAAAAGATGTCCAAGTTCATAAGACTGGTTTAAGATTGCTTTATTATTATCTGATTTATTTATTTGTTTTCCTTTTAACAGTGGAAGCATAAGCACCAGGAATCAAAAAAAAAGTTAACAGCAGCTTTTCCCAAAATTCTGCTGAACTGTGGAGTTTTTGAGGCATTTTTCATTGAAAGAAAAAAAATCAAGGAAAGAGAGAAAAAGTGATCTTAGGTCATGATTAAAGGTTGTGTTCTTGATGCTCCTCCAGGACTATTTGGTTCTGACTCAGATAGAGAGATTAATGTTCTCAAAGCTGCGATACAGAGTGTTGTGGTTCTGTGAATGCACATTCATGATTTATAATGTCTGTTGACTCTTTTGTGAAATAACCTCTGGGGAAGATGTTTGGCATAAGAAAGAAATTCAAGTGACCACTGTTGCTTGCATCTCTTTTTCAAACGAGATTTTATTGTTGTTTGGTTTTTTTTCAGGAAATCATTTGAAAGGGGAATTTTGGTTTGGAAACACTGGAGTGCAGTTATTACTGGCATGTTTTGAAGCACGGTGCATTTCGCTGCTTCACTTTATGTCAAGACTGGCTAATCGCACAGGATTCCAGAAAAAAAAATTCACAAGAACCTACAGTTAGACTACAAACACAGGAAAAATATCTATCAATGAATCTAATAAATACTGAACAAATCCTACCTTCCCAGATCTGAGAGAGAAGGAGTGTTCATTTAGTATATTTTCTGGTTTTCTAGTTTAGCTTTAAGTGTGAGTAACAGATTTCATACCATTTATTTTAGTAGTTATATCATGGGCTACTGAATTTACAAGAAGTCTTTATTACTGTTAAGGGGCTTTCCCAGTGTGATTTCATACTGAGAGAAATAGCCATCACTGAGCTATATGACTGAACACCAATGTTAGCAATGTTAGGTTTTTTTTGCACCAGCACTCCTGTTGGGGCAGAAACTTTCCCAAGAGGAAAAGTAGAGGTCAAACCCAGAAAGAATAAAATCTTTTATAGACAAGGGGCAGGGAAAAGGGTAGAGATATTCAATGCAAGCAGTAGCTGAAAATAATATTTACACCTTTTAAATTTGAAAGCAAAGGCAGACAGGGAGTTGCAGTGAGTCTGGGCCAACAGGGGGGGCCCAGAGGGTGGGGAGGCTGAGCAGGTTATAGGGGGAAGAAATATAAATGGCAGAAGAAATTCCCGGTTTTATACTTGGAGCTCTCTGAAGCTTGATTTGTGCATGTAGCTCAATTAGCATCTCAGGCATGGTTGCGACATCTGAGACCCGCTGTGCAGAAATGAAACCTGCAGTAATAGATCTCATTATTCTGACCCACTAAAACTCTACCTGGGAAATCATGATGAACATATCTTGATGATTCTGTTCAAATATTACCCAAAAATAGCTCTCAGCACA
>Ga0181612_139233_pt1 | contig 22845 bp, 6 predicted proteins | sample HoacroProtozoa21_FD_119630 | JGI IMG/M metagenome (GOLD analysis project Ga0181612, IMG submission 119630) | Hoatzin crop microbial communities from Cojedes, Venezuel. Combined Assembly of Gp0051906, Gp0051904, Gp0051908
CTCAATGAGCCCTGCCAGCTCGTGGCCAAGAATCCTTTTTCCCCTTTGAGATATCTGCACTCCGCCTGTCGCCAGCAGGCCCATTGCTGTGTATACCTCCCCGTGATCAAAGAAGCCAAAATTTGATATATGGCACCAGTCCCTGAGCCATTTGTTAACCAGGTCAGTTTTCTTGCCCCTTTCAGTGCTGTTCCCTGCCACTGATGGAATGGAGGAAAACACCACCTGCACCCCTGATGCCTCAACCAGTCACCCCAGTGCCCTGAAGTCCCTTTTGATGGCCTTCCATGCCTGTCTAGTACACGTTAAACAAAATAGTTTAACCACCTATCAAATGCAAAAACTGAATTGTTTTCCAGAGGAAATAATGAACAGATTAAAAAAAAAAAAATAAAAACACACCAAAAAATACAACAAAACAACACTGTAACTAAAATATCACTATCCAAATAATCCATATTCCTGTTTTTTTTTCAGCAATGAAACAATAAAAGCATTGTTTTGTAAGGAAATGCTAGTAGCTGTAACATGAATTGTCAGAAATTATTCTCTGTGCAGAACTCTCTTCTTTTAAAATTTTCAGGTAGGCTAGAGCAATGTTTGACTGATTGGATGCATGTCTAACAGTAACATTTGACTTAAAGCTTTATGCTGATTCATTTCTAAATTAGAAAATACCTTGTCCTCCCACTCTGTAGGGACATTAAGTTTTTAAAAAGTATATTAACATGAAAGTTTTGCCTGCGAAATATAAAATGTAAGTTATCTTCCTCTAGCCTTGTCATGTTCATAACATCCTACTAGAAGAATGTGAATAGATATGCTTTGCAGTACGTCAAGAAGAACAACTTAGTTTTGTCTTATCTCAAGAAATTAATTCAAATTGAAACTGAAAAAAACACCTTTTCTAGGCCTCATTTCTTCAAACCTTCATGCAATCTGAAGAATGCCTGATTCTGACAATTCCATGAACCAAGTAAATATAAAGCTGACATCTACATTTACATAAGTCAGTGTCAATATGGATCTGTGAGAAATAAGTTTTACATGCAGCTAAAGATCTGATAATGAAAGGTTGCTAAGTGTTCTTAGACACCTGAATTAATTTGTAACTTTCTAAATGTCAACAGTGTCACTGTCTTTCTGTGTTCAGATAGACGTAAGTATGATCTTTGTCATACTAGGTTGGAGGTGCTCGTTAACTTATAGATACAAGTGATAAGTAGGTAGTCTATGCTGGTTTGCCTTAAATTTCTAAGCAAAGTTACTTCATTGTACCATCATAAAGGTTATTTGCAGTTATTGAGCTCTGAGTTCATGCTTTCACCAAGGTGCGAAACTGAAAGGAATGGCTACAGTTCCCCTGAGCAAAACATGGAAAATCAGAGCTACAATTTGAAACACAGCAACATTCCCCTAGTATAATACTATACTGAAAGAAAAGAAGAATGTCTGCATCACAATAACCAGGTGTGATGGGACCACATACAAACTCTGTCGTGTCTTCAAAAAACAATTTTCAAGTATGATAAATTTCATCTTAGCAGGCAGGTTATTAGGAAAAAGGAATAGCAACTATCACTAGATAAGTACTATTTACTAGTACTAGTGATGACATGCTGTGTTTCTGGAGATCTTTAATGCCTGAAAATGCTTGTAGAGAAAATATTTTGAAACAGTTTGCAATCCACAAGACAGTAATGCACTAAGAGACAAAAGCATAATAATCTAAATTGATGAAAAACAAAGTGGAGTTATATCAGCTGCATATTAACTCTATTCTTCAGCAGTATAGAACAAAAAATCTGATGTGTTATAGGTGAAATATAGAAATGTGGGAGTCTTCTCAGAGGCAAGGATAAAATCTCAGTCTTTGTGCTGTACTTGCCATGTTGGTTGCCTTTTTCAATTCAGATACTAGGCTGCATCAGCAAGGAAAATGAGACTGAATCTTCTCAGAAAAAAAATAGCATGAGATCGTGTAATTCAAATCTGAATTAAGATTTTATAACCTTTGATCATGTATTCCTGACTGATACCTCCATTTTGCAATAGTAATGTTTGTAGTACAATTTTTATGAAGATAGTTTTACAGTATGTCATCTCTTAAGATATGGAGTGGTGAAAAGGAGTGACGATTATCTCATAGAGCTAACCTAGCTTCCAAGTGGCAGTTCGTTATTAGTGAGCTCCCAGCAAGATATAGTTGCTTCTGGCAAATGACGTGAAAAAGAAAAACATTTCCCTGGCTTGATATATGTTCAATTCCATACATTTTATTTTTCAATTTAAAATGTGGTGTATTAAGAATGATGTCTTGATGTAGGAAATCAGGGCATAAATGGATTATACTTTAATTACTACTTCTTTTGATATTTAGAGCAGTAAAGGAGTAAAATAAATCTTTTCTTACCTAGGAAAAAGAATTTGACTGACGTGCTGGTTAGGCTTCGAGCAAGCTGTTCTAGTGGAAGGTGCCCCTGCACATGGCAGGGGGGTGTAACTAGATGATCTTTAAGGTCCCTTTCAACCCAGATCATTCAATGATTATATGATTACTTTGCCACATATGTAAGTTCATCAGTTCCACAGTGGAACTCTGTAAGAGGTTTGTAATGTGAAGATACATCAGCTTCCTGCTGGTGTCAGGTTATCCCTGGACTGAGGCTGACCAACAAGACGCTGGAACTGCAACTGTAAAGATCCAACAGCCCCAAATTTTCATGTGCAGGAGTATTTTCCTCAGCCCTTTGTTCTGTTGCAAACATGCAAGCTATATTTTAAAAAACAGAGCTATTACACTGCATTTTTTTGAAGTGTGTTATATCATTTGTTGCCAGTGTAGTGCCTGACACCTGCATGTGATAATTTCAAGCATAAAAATATGTCTTAGAATCCATCCGTTTTAACTAACCTGAAATACCACTTCATCATCTGATCAAGAATAGTACTTACTACTTATGTAGTGCTTTTCTGTTTTGTAAGACTATACACACAGGATAATTTGGCTGCCAACATATGCAAACTAAATAATATATGAATTTCAATGGATTCTTATTGTATTATAAATAACTCTTGCCCAGGAAAGATTTTTTTCTTATGTTCTGACTACTGAGAATTGTATTTTACCACTGAACAGAAGATTAGCTGTCTGTGGTAGCCATAAATTTAGATTGAAATAGTGTAGAGATGGAGAAGATCTTACCAGTACAGGACTTATCTACTGAACAATACCAGTTTATTCTTGAAGTCAGTTTAAAAACTGCACATAGTGAAGCGTTTAACTCTTCTGGAGAGAGAGCTAATAAGTTTACTCAATATATTAGTTAGAAAAGACTATCTCTATATACAGTTTGAACTTCGTTTATATGAATTAATCCTTTTCTTCTCCATGAGTGGTTTGCTGTTGGTTTTTGTCTATTTCAGTTTTTCCAAAGTCTGCACTGAAATTGGTATCCATTACTATTACCTTATCCCCTTGGTTGTAAATAATAACCTTTTTCTTTCCACCTGACTCTCTCAATTTTAAATGCTTTCTACAGATCTATTCCCACTTGTAATGAGCACAGGACCTCTTGCAGGAACAATTACTACACTAAGAGCAATGTTTGTGTTATGATACTTCCCAATTATTTTTCTAAAAAATTTGATGGACTTTGGTTTCTATCTGATGTGTCAGACTGATTGCATTTTTGAATGCAGCCCTATGGTTAGAACTGTTAAATGCATGGATCTACCTCACTAGACAGAATCGCATTTAGAGCTGGAAGGCTATTAATCACTATTTAGTCTTTGCTATTTCAAAATCAGACAAGCTCTATAATGCCAAAAATACTGCATAGCTTTGAGTGAGAAAGTCTAAATTTGAGTTATTGCATGCGTGCTGCAGAAGGTTGTATTTCTGCTGCTAAACCTCTTCCTGCCTCTCTACATTCTCTCACATAAGGAAGATTCCTACCATGTATTTTATGCACCTAATTTAGATGCAATTTAGAGTACAATCTAAGATCCTAAATTCCCAGCAAGGTCAATGGAACTACGCAGGCTCCTCCAGAGAGCAATTCAGGAAAGGTAAATTCTTAAATTTTAAAGCTAGATGATGTGAATGCCGCCAGCTGTGTATTCCTAAATTTCGAGGACAGCATGTACCAAATTTATTTCAGAGGTGCCTTTAGGACTTACTTGAAGCCTGTGAAAAACAGAAGGCAAACACCCAGGGAGCTCTGAATGAGCCATGCAATTTCAAAGGAACGATAATGAGTCAGAGATGCTTTTTACCTACACTGTACCTGCGTGAATGCAATTCAGGACAGCTATGGATGAAAATAGGTATCACTTTACGTTACCCACTGGTCTGTGTAGAATCAATTTATGATTTCAGGCCAGCTGAGTACACTAATTCCTGTGTCTCAGGAAGGGATTTGTCAAATCCTTTTTATTTGTCTCAAAAGAAAGCTAAAACCAAAAACCAATGACTGTAGTTAATGAGTCCAAGGCTAAACAGAAGACCTAAGTCTTCAGGTAGTTAGCATTACATGTATTTTTTCTTAGTCACACAAGGATAAATATGAATCATTTGAGAATATTTTTTTCAATTTCACTTAGTTACTCACACTGCTGATATTTCATATCTCTTCCCTTTTTTTCCTTCCAAGAATAGTTGCATGTATAAGTCATAAAACATGCGTTTGTGTGCATGCCTTGTGTGTGTGAGTGACCATACATACATGTAGGGCACAGACCAAAGCGGAAGTATTTGCGAGTTTGATTAACTCCATCTCTAGTGTTGTTGGCATTTTATCATGGACTAAAGTGTTTTCCTGAACAGATATTTTTTTCCCGAGTTTTTATGACTTTCAGTTGCAAAACTATGCATAAACAAGTCAACGAGATACTTCAAAATCTAAACTTAAATATAATCTACTCCTTTGCATTTTTTTTGATTTTTGGCGTATTTTATTTCCAAAAAAAAAGAATTCCACATCTTAAGTAATTTTATCGTATATATAATTCTCTACATTTGTCAGTGTGAAAAAATGTTGCTGCTGACTGTGCTTGTGTAAAAATATCAGATCCTGTAATTGTTAACTCGTAGGTGAACTGCAATATGATATTGTGATATTGGCTTATATTTCAAATTCTTATTAAACTAAAATAATTATCTGTTATCTTGCTTTCCAGAAGTTTTAGAATAAAAGTACTGAACCAACCTTGAACCATGTGAACAATTTCCTTAGTTATTGAGAGCACATTTAATTAAAAAATCCACTATCAGTCTTTCTTTTAATCTAATTTTGCTTGATGGGAAAATTACATACATTTCATGTTATTGCAGTGCGCTATAGTTCTTGTTGGAATATTTAATCTAAATGAGTCAAAATTTCCCAGAAAAATCATTAAATCCACTAGCTGGAATGATCTGTAAATGAAATGACTCACAGAAGAAGTCCAGCAACTTGTTAAATCCCCATTTAAGAGAAAGTGCATAATATTTTGCATTTTGCATTATGCCAGTTGGTACATCTCAGCTATATTTCTTGAGATTTCATGTGGTTCCCTGTGTTTGGCTTCAATGCAGCAACTGCTTTTCAATTCTTCACTATTCAGGTCTAGAAAAATTCAAAAAAAACAAATGTAATCTGTTTTGTATAAATACAGCTTCTCTTTTCCCATTTTGAATGTTTCATAGATTTACTTTCGCAAAATCTGCAGTTGTCCCAGTGTCTAAATAATTAAGTCCATACAGAATTGTTTTCTTTAGGAGAAGAAATTCTAATTAAAACTGAGGTATGTCTCTGGTCTAGTACATGGCTTATCTAGGCCATAGATTAGCCAGACCATGAACTTGTTACTCCTCGTAGTACAGTTGGGGAGGGAGAGATAATACAGCAGTAGAGAGAATCAATTAAGGAACTGCTCAAATAAACTGAACTACTATCTGTGATTTGACTGGATAAGTCTGAGCTGGTGGCATATGTCACTGTGAGGCTACTTTCTACCATGCTTGAACGGTGGGAACTGCAATTACTGGGGAAAAAAAAAAATAAAATTAGAACACCAGATTTCCGAAGAAGGCAAGAGGCTAGCTATTTCTCTTCGGTCCCTGGAAAAAATGAGGGAGCAAGTATTAGGAACTAAGTCCATCTCCAGGAATAGGAAAAACAAGAAAATGATTGGGACCAGACAGAATGAACAATCAAAAGCAAACCTCTGTAACCTTACTGCTTTTTCCAATGACTGTCTTATCGAATGTAGGTTTCAGTAGATTTGAGCAGCAGATTTTTTTTCGCTTTGTGTTGTAGCAAAATTTTTGAAACGGTCTCCCATAGTATCCTTGTAGCCTGACTGAGAATACAGGGACTGAATGGGGTACTACAAAATGGGTGGAGAACTAATTGAACCAACAGTCTCTGAGGGTAGTGTTTCATGATTCAAATGAGGATGAATACTGAGGCCAGTACTATCCAACTACTGTCAGTGACTTGGATAACAGATTGGGATGCAGCCTCAGCAAGTATGAGGATGACACCAAATGACTGGAGAACAGTTGATGTGCTGGGTTGCAGTATTGCTAGACAGAGAGACCTCAAGAATTCGGAGGAGTGGGCCTACAGCAAGCTCAGAAAGTTCAACAGACAGATACGGAATCCTGCACTCTTCGTAGAATAATGCCATTCACGAGTACTGGCTTGGAACTGAGTATAAAGAAGCTTTACAGAAAGCAACCTAGATGACCTAATGGAGAAGCTGAACAAGAGTTGAAAGTGTGGCCTTGCAGTAAAGAAGATCATAGGCTGGACTGCAAGAGCTGCAATGTGGTTGGCGTGTCAGGTTTATTATCTGCTTTTCACCACTCGTGGAGAAATGTATGTAGTTTTTGTGTCCTCCACCATACAAGAAAGATACTGGAAACTGAAGCAAGTCTCAGGGAAGGGTCCATTAAGCGACTAGGAACTGGAGTATGTGAAAAGCAAGGAGAGGCTGAGTGAGGCTGGAGAAAAGAGAATGGTAAAGGGGATCACATTACTATTTTGGATTGAGAACAGTGAAGTAAATTATTCCATGAGACATCTGAAGGAGAAACATATGCTTTCAGTGTCCTTGTTACTCTCTGTTACCATATTCCCTGTCAGGGGAAGAGTAGCTGTATACGAAGTTGGATGTGAAAAGCTGATATTCATACTTTCTTCCGCAAATTTACAGAACAATATCCCATCTCCTAAAAGACATCAGCAATCCTACAATTAAGATTGTTATAATAATCCTATATGTATGAAAAAAGAAATCGAGTGTTTTTCCCTTCTAGTGTTTCAGAAGAGCCATTAAGTGTAAATGAAACATACTCTCTAGCATCATTAAAAAGGCTTTAGTAGAACGGAGATTCAATCCCAAACAAGCTAAGTTACAAGCAAGCCTAATGTTGATGGATACAGCCTATGTGAAACAGAACATCACACACTCCCCCATTCTAGCAGCGGTCATGAGCCTCAGGTCCCTGTCCTCATGTCCTAACATGAGGGCTGAACATCGTTTCAGATGAAATTATTACCAGTTGTAATTAGTCAGTGTCACAAAAAAAATGACCTTTTTTCTTCTCTTTAATCAGTAAAGAGAAATAGTTTCACGCTCAGCAGCTCTGTTTTCAAACAGAATGCAGAATCTAGGGAGAATAAAATCATTACTTGCCTGCCTTAGTGCCAAAAGTGCTATTGCCCTGGACTAATGTCTTCCGTATTGTTTAACAGCAGCTGCTATAACTGAGGAGGAAACAGTGCTGGTAGACATTCTTTCCTTTCCATGCCTTTGTAGAGCTGGAGGAGGTGACTATTTCAAGTGTACTGACCAATATAGCAATATAAAGAAGAGTTTATTATAATTTTGGCATGAATATGAATTTATGAGCACAGAAAAGGCATTAATATATCAGTTTAGCTAAGAATCAGTTGAAGATTAAAGTTTATTTTTTTTAAAGAGTAAACTCAAATAAAAACACTTTTTATGATTCATTACTAAGAGCCAATAATAAGTAAACATGAATTTAGTTGTACAAAATGGAGCTGAATGTTAGGAAATATTTGAACATAACAAAATATACTTAGCTGGAGATAATTTTTTTTTCAAGAAGTCTGTGTAGAAAGCTGCTTTCTATATTGCAGTCTTTAAGTTAGACTGGAAAAAATTCTGTGAAACATAAACATAAGTATAAATATAAGTATAAACATAAATACAAGTATAAATATAAATATAGGCCTAAATGCAAATGAGCTAATATAGCTAAGTGGGACATATATACATATATGCAATATCTTGGTGTTTCTTCTCTTGAAGGCAATAGACTGACTGTGAGACCACAGAATTTACTTATGTTTTCTTTATTTTTTAAAAAATTAGGTGGGTTTTTTTTTAATTTGATTAGTCTTAGGATCTGTCAACTAATATCTGAAGACCTACTAGTGAGAAATCAGTTATTTGTTGGATGCATGTAATAGCAAGGGCTATGTTTGTTCTAAGAAGATAACAACACCAGGACTTGCAAATGAGCATGAAACTTTAGCATCTCTCCTGTTAAATCATTAGAACAATATCTAGACATGTTTTTGGCTAAGATTCTCCAAGACAGTTTCCAAGAATGGTTCACGTTACCTTGAACCAGTATTGAACATGGTAGGCACCTTGCTAGCAGCTGTGCTGGTCTGGAGGGCAAGAGATTTTCGTTTAGTGGATATGCTTTGTGCTGGTTGGCCCCTGCCAGAGAATGGTAGCAACTATGTTTAATTTATTGTTAGACATCTACTTACAAAGTCCGAAGCAAATCATGAATAAGAGAAATCAGAACTCTATAATGAAATAATAGTATGGGTCTGAGAGCTATAGACCTTTTAATTCACACCTCTCTGAGGAAAAAGGCAACCTTACTAAGGGAAAGTGGAAAAAAATATCCATGCTATATTTGTCAGTTTTCTAGCAATTAAAAGGAATGATTTGTAATTTCAGAAATTTGCTATTTATGTTTCTTCTTTACATTCTTCTGACAAATTTGTCATTTCTACAACAGAATCTGCAGCAATTATACATATGAAAGTTTAAACTATTTGAACATCACTTCACCCTAAAGAAACAAGAATAGATATCACCTGTAGTTTTTACACCTCAGAACTTTTTCTGTACAGTGTGGTATTTGACTCTAATATATTGTTTATTGAAAGCAAGGATGAAATTTTGTTTTACTATGAGCATTCTTGTAAATGTTGGCAAGGTTTGTAAGAATATATGTTTCTAATGGGTTGTTCTTTTATTGTAGCTGGTCACTGTGGTTCTCCGGATCCAATTGTAAATGGTCATATTAGTGGAGATGGTTTCAGTTATCGTGATACCGTAGTCTACCAGTGTAACCCTGGCTTTCGACTTGTTGGTACATCTGTCAGAATTTGCCTACAGGATCATAGGTGGTCTGGACAAACTCCTGTCTGTGTCCGTAAGTACCGTTAATTTTTGACTGAACTATTACTAGTATTTTAAATAGCGTTGAACATTAACCTTGGATTGGATGTTTGTAAGTGTTTGAATGAGGTGCTCAGACCAGATATTTATTGGACCTATTTTCAGTTACAAGGGTTATTATGATAATCTAATCCAGTTTCTAGCCTAGAACAGACTGAATAAATATATCCAGTAATTTCTGATTTCTGTTGTTTCAGAAACAGAATGACAGGTATTCAAGTGGGTTGAACAGCAGGGTGCAACTGTATAACTTCATTTATCTCTTTCTGTCTTTCTCCAGGCATAATTTCTATGTCAAGCGTGGGCTTACTGAGCCTCTCCCCTATTTTTTCACCAGGAATACCAATATCCCGTGGTCTATTTTCATTGTTTGGTGGGTAAAGATGGAATATTGTTCATCTGTGCAGTTTTGATGATGACTGCCCATTTTTCCAAATTGGCCTCCTAATATTTACCTATACATGTCCAGGAATGATATGGAATTACATCACATCTGTTAGAAAAAAAAGTTAACTTTTTTTATATCCTATAGTAGGATTTTTTTTACTATTAATTCACCTGCTTTTGAATATCCCATGATTAATTGCTGGAATTGTTGAGTCTTTTCTGCTCTAATTCCTTCCTCATTTGCGTGGCAGGTTTTCTGACATTTTCTGAACCATCAGCCATTTAATCAGAGTCAAGTCTGATTTCTCTGCTTTTTGTTTTACCACTTTTTTGTGTAGTTTTTTTATTATTCTTTTTTGGTCTTAGTAAGGCTCCCCATTTATATACAATTTTTGTTATTTTTAATGGAGCATTTATATAAATTACTTCAATTTTTTAATTTTTTAAGTTGTCTGCAATTCAGGCAGAAGTATTTTTGTGTATACAGAGATAGTCACTGAGATGATCAGCTTTTCTAATCAACCCATGTTAGTATCTTTTTTTCATTTCTGAGAAAATATTTTAGTGGTGAGTCATTAGATTTCAAAATGTTCACTGTTTTCTTTCTCAGTGGTAAAATGAAAATTTCTACCTGTATACAGCTGCAGGAAATATCTGCCAAATGTCATTGTACTTTTGAAATCCTATTTATATCTTCAAGTGATTTATATTCATCAAAGGAGAAATGCCACCAGCTAACATTATTGCTTTTAGTTGATTAATTTTACCGTGCAGTGAATAAAATCCCTTCAAAAGAAAGGGGCAAAGCTGAAGGGGTGTGGGAGGCTGTTTCTTCATAAACTGGTGTTATCATTACTGTTGCGAGAAGAACTGGCAGCAATTTCTGTCATTATATGTTGCCTAATACTTTCCATTACAGCATGGTTTTCTTTTGCGTATAAGTCTGCCAGACTAAAGATCCATACAAGATGATTTTTTTTATGTCAGCATCCAAGCTTCAGATTTTTTTCCTACTTTTATCTATTTATTTATTTATTTATTAAAAATTCTTGTAAAAATGACTCTGTTATTTCTGAGAAGGAAAGTGAAAACATACTGTTTACTAGTGCTAGAAATGTGCTCCCTAATGGGATACTGAAATGGTCTTCTGACTGAGCAGTGTGGATCAGGAACTAGAAATATGTCACAGGTACCGTAAAAAAGCTGTGGGCTGTGCCCCTGCAAATTTACCACGAATTGGTCTGTATTTTGTGAGATTTTTAGAGAAGATCACGCATTGTTCTATATTTCTAATGGACTTTGAAAGTAATTTCAGAGTTGTAAGCAGCAGACATTGTAATGTTCTAAATATATTATCTAAAGAATTACTCAGAGTACTCCACCCACAACCACTTCTGCTTCTTAGTTTCGTATGAAAGTCAGCCTCCTTCATCTTGCACAATTTTTAACACACAATTGTTTTCCTGTCCTTTTATTGGGTCACCAGTTGGACCACACTTTAGCCAAACATTTTCACTTGATGATTGTTGAGAGTTAACATCAAATGTAAAGATGTCTGATTAGTTTGTTTTGACTAACAGCACAACAAAAATCAGGAGACTAACCTTCTTAACTGAAAGTATATACTATATTAATAATGACAAAAATAGGCTTAGTGGTGTAACTGGGTGCTCAGACTGGATTTTTCTTTTTTGTCCAAGTACTGTCCGTACTACCGTTATTTCTTCTGTGTTATGTATTTTCGGTGGTGAGGTGGAAGTTTCCAGGGTCTAAGAAAGATACTGCATTAAAGACTGGAGTATATATTTGAGAGTTATATTACATTGTGTTGATCACTTTGCAATATAATAGGCAAATGTGCAATTCCTTAGTGAGTACTGATTTCAGACATGCCAAGTGGATCTATTTTCCTATGACATATTTAGGACAAAATAGGTATGTGGATACACATGCATATGTGTGCATGCACGATTAGGGCAGTTATTTATGTTAGGATGAAGAAGGGAATTTGTAATTCACCATTTAGATGACATAAAAACAACAGTAGTAACCTTTATTTGAAATGTCTTGAATACTGCTTAGGTAAACAATATTTAAATAATTGTGTAAAAGCCTAGTGGTGATTCAAAACACTAAAATGACAAAATTATCTACTTTGCGCTTTATTTTTAAAAAAGAGATGCTTTTAAATACTTGCTACTGTGCGAATCCAACTAATGCAGTGTTGACCAGTCAACAGGTCAATAATATCTTGTAACTGTAATGGAGCAGTGGCAGAAGTAGATGCAGTGATTAAGATCTCAGCGTCCGAGATCTTTAGTTTCTGGAAGGTGTTAAAAAGCCAGCAACCTGTCAAGAGTAATGAGGTCTAAACAGGAATTGGCTGACTAAGGTATGCTTTTGTTGAAAAGGGCAACTGAACTGAATTATCCTTCATTATCAGAGTTTTTACATGGGACCTAAATATTAGGTTGTTAAAACCTATGGCATATAATTTGTTCAGGAAGCTGCAGAAAGTTTGAGGTCATAGCATGTTTTTAATTTGATACGTTTTTATGTAAGAATTATGTTAACTGATTTAGTATGAACCTGGAAGTTGCTTTATTTGTTGAATTTCATCACCTGTAACAGTTTCAAAATTTAACAACAGAGCTAGATAAAATTGATCCTGTGCATGTATTAAGATTTTATTCTGATGTTTAGGAGTTCATCTTCAAATGCTGAAAATGAGAAGATGCAGAAAGGATTCAAGTGATTTAAATAGATTTATTTACACAATTTAAGGGCTAAATACATAAGTCTGTATACATGAAGGTATCCTATTTAAATTCCAAAGTTCAGGTACTATTGAAAATACTGTTTTACGGTTGAATTTCAGGATAAAATAAAGAGAAACACATTTAAATTATTTTTCACTTGTCTCTTCAATTAAAAATGAAAACCAAACCACAGAGGAATAAAACAAAAGAGAAACCTATGTAGAGGATATTTATTCGAGTACATCACCAGCACAATGTTGAGAAGTTTTGTGTGTGTGTGTGTGTATACATTCTGATTTTCTATTATCAGTATGTATGCTTTTCTATATTTTTCTATATTATTTGAATGTCTTGTTTTGAAAGCTAGTGCTTGACCATAATAAGTGCATTTCATAAATGTCACTTAAGCATAATCAACACCCATAATATACATAATGGGAAAGATTTACTCCCAACCATTATTTCTCTATTGCCATAAGAAAATTTGATTAAAAGGATCGCTATTTCAACAAAGCATGTCAAGAACATTGGAATAGGAATGCTTCAGAACTCCAGAATGCTCTGAAGCAGTACATCAGATTCAATTTGGTCCTACTACATTTTGATCCTTGCAGGGAATTTTTTTTTTTACTTGCATTAGTAGGAAATATAGTGATCTTTCTACATTTTTTAAGGTCTAATACATATCAGATGGGTGTCAAAATGCATATACAAATATAATTATTCATATTAAAACTTTCAACATTAAGTGAAAAGTAGATTCTTAAAGTTTTATTGAAAAACTAAGATTTTTGTCCTGGCAGTTAAGATTTCTGAATAAATATATCCTATTTTTTCTTAAATTTCTTCTATAAATATAAAAGACAAATTCAGAAGGAGAAAGAGCTCCAACCTCCAAGTGATTCCATGGAACAGTAACTTCGAATTAGATGCTAGCCTGCCTATTTTTCTTTTGACAGCAATCACATGTGGACATCCTGGGAATCCAGCTCATGGAATGACTAATGGCACTGAGTTCAATTTAAATGATGTTGTAAATTTTACTTGCAACACTGGATACTTACTTCAGGGTGCTTCTCGAGCACAGTGCCGAAGCAATGGGCAGTGGAGTAGCCCTTTACCCAACTGCCGAGGTAAGAAACTTTCTCATACATTTTCTGCTCTCTAAGGATTTATTTCTGCCATGATTCTTTACTCTGCCTTCAAAATATTGGAATATAATTCAGGAACCTGATCTTTAGGAACTTATTACCACCTTTATTTGAGTTTTTGCATTTCTATATTGGAAAATGGAGTTAGGGAGAAGTATTGGGGAAGCCTAGTCTTTTCAGTATTTTACCTCAAAGTTCTCAGACTGCTATCTCTAGCATTTAATTTATAGACATATAAAGTGTAGTTTGTATCACAAAAGTTATATTGCATGAATAAATCATAGTTGGCCATCTAGACTGAATTAGGTGTACTAGAGTACAGTTTCCATAAATGGTCTGTTGCTCCTATTGAAACATAGTTATGAAAAAGAATATTCTGGCATCAGAACACTATTAATTCTTCTGTATTTCCTAGCAATACTTGAGAGATGTTCCTAACTTTTGTACACATGAAGCCTGACTTTTCTTTACCCAGAAAAAAATGATAAAGCAAGATTTAAATCCGACAGGGTTTTTTTGTGAAGACGTATCTGAACTTGGTTACTGTTATGCTCTGGGTAATATGGAGATGTTTGAGAGATGAGAATGAAGCAAGGGTTTGTGTTATGAAGAAACCTCTGTGTCAAATGTACATATTAGGGAAGGACAAAAAGAAACCGCTTTAAAATAAAGCCCAAAGTTCTCAGACTTCGTTGTATCCTTATCATTTATTTATCCACATGCCAGTACAGTAATTAAGATTAAAAGCAAGACAAGTCTCTCAAGTTACCCTATTTTCACCCTTTCTGTTCATGTCCATTGTTTTTATTTATTTTCTTCAACCTTCAGCTATTGTTGCAGACTATGGAACTAATATAAAATCTTTGATCGATTCCATCAAGATCTTTATCAGACCACTAAAATCTGTTCACTGGTGTATTGTTTTTCTGTTGTATGCCCCAAAATAGCTTGTAGCGGTGTAGTACATGCTTTCTCAATGCTGAATCCAATAAGATGCTGACAATATCGAATGATATTGTGAAATGTTTTCTTCTGAATCACTGAGGCAGATTAAATATCTTCTGGCTATAAAATAGATGCAAATTGTCAGAGATGTGAAAGGCAGGACATGAGGTGAATCATGTAAGATATACTGAAAGATCTCAAAAGTCTGGAGAGAAGTTTTTGAGATACTGTGTACCCTTCAGTGCTCTTTTTGTGAAGGCTCCAGAAGGAAATGTATTTTAATGGCTCAAATTTAAAAATGTTGTTCCTGGTCATATTCCCTTTTCAAAGATGGAATTGACTGAGTTCATTTATAACTTTTAACAATAGCACTACTTTCCAAATGTGTAAACCAAAAACAAATAATAAATGCTTAGTCTCTGAAAAGAACCAGATGATTTTGCCTGGTATGGAACATGCAAAGAAATAGAACGCAAAGATCAGTCAATCAATCGATTGATCAATTGATCTGTCTATACATGTATGCATATATATAGAAAAAAAATATATATTATACCTAAGATAGATTTTTGAGTGTTGAAGTGGATTTGGCAAGGCTGGCAAGATTTTTTTTCTGTGACATAATTTTGCAAACCTTTGCTAAATCATGCATACTCTGAAAGAAATATCACACAAGTCACTAAGATTTTTCCATACACTGATGATCCTTTCAGTTCTTTTGCATGGATTATACCTCATACGTGAATGTTGACTACAAAATTAAAAAGCTAAAAATTACTTTATAAATTAAAATTCATGATTTTTTAAATCATCCGATCTTCCACTATTCAGAATACAAGTCTGGAATACTATTGTCCTCTCTGATTAGACAAGTCCAAGTTAGATAGCTAGTTGACAAGTGGGTTAATAGTAAAGCATATAAAATAATTTATCCAGAAATGCAATGACTAGTAAGCTTTTCTTGAGTATTTTCTTTCACTGGAAAAATGATCACTGAAGTGTTAAATCACTGTAAGTACTATGCTTTTCGTCCTTTGTAACTTGTCTTTAATGTGCTAAAGGAAATTGCAGTCAGCAAAGTTGTGCTAAGGATACTAATATTGAGACTAAAAATTATGTAATAAGTTAAGTTCAGCTATTGGTAGCTTTATTATCTCCACCTGTTTGTTTATTAAAAATCATATTGTATTACGATGGTTGTTACCAAGAATAATAATTATCTTTGGTGATTAGCTCATCATATTGTTTCAGAGATAGCTGATGCAATTTCAAGCTCGGTGTGTGTGGAATTAGATTTTTATTCTCATTAAAACAATACAGAGATGGCAATTCCCTCAGTCACTACTCTCAGAATTTGTTCAAGTGAATTAATTAGTGTAACAACGTAATTATTGGAACAGAGAAACAGGAATTAGAAAACTGTTCCTATTTAGGCTTGTGTACTTTTGTTTTTCCCTTTTATATGGTTTTATATTGCCAGAATTCAATGAACAAACTCTTCTATCTCATCTGTGAGGAATTTAAGTAAGGTTTTATTTAGTGAAAATGTACATTTTTTCATGTATGCTATAGATGCAGTCCATATCTGCTCTCTTTGACTTACAGAGGCAGAGATTGCTTGGTTTTACTGAAGTTCAACCCCATTTATTTGCTGAGTTACTCAGCTATTTACGTTGAACTCAACTACATTTATTAAAAGGAAAACAAGTGAAAGTGAAAGAGGAAAATAAGGACTTTTATGAAAAATAATGCTAAGGTTGAGAAGATTTAGAAAATAAGAAAAGAAGAATTAGGAGCCTTACAGTTACTTCAACATTATTTCAGTGGTGTCTCCTGACTACTTTCATTGTCCTTTTTTAATTCATTACAGGAATTTGATTTTGATCTAGACCATTTTATGGTCTGAAATCTTGTTTAGGGAGGTTGATTTTCTGAAAGTAGTAAGTATTATAGATGCAACTCTGCCAAGATCCATTCACTTCATAATGGCGAACTCCTATCAGAATGGAGTGGCCCAGAGTTCTCTCAGTTAAGTATCTACAATTTTGTCTATTCTTACGGAAGTTGGACTTCTGCCTTTCTCTCAGTGCTTTTTTTACTTCATTGTCCTCTTCACTTAGTACTTCTTTCTTTATAGCAACAGGCATTTTTCAGTGACTCACTCGTACCTCTTCCATCATGAACTATGAGGACTCACCTGATCTTGTCGCCTACTGCTTGTCTGTTGACTCACTGTATGTCTATACTGCAAAACACAGAGCTGTTTAGGAACTCTAAATAATAAAGATTTAAATGTTATTGAAATCAGTGCAACTTAAGTATTTATACAACTACATCTTGAAATAGTGGTCAATATAGGGAATGTATAATTAATTGTTTTTCTATACTGGAATGTTTGTTAGTGTATGATTTGGGAGAATGTAAGCTCAAGTTAAAAGAGGGAACTAGATTCTTTTGTGTCTTATGCATCAGCAAGAATTTTATTTAAAATACAATTAAAACTGTAAGTATTATTCAAATGTCACCACTTTTGTTTTAGAAACTACAAAATTGAAGATGTACAAGTAAAGAACCACAGCTGGGTCTCAGAACCTTGCTTGACCGTACGAAACTCACAGTCAGTGGCAGAAAAAGAGATGGTCAGACTAACAGAGAGGTGTTGAGGTGTGATCAGCCTTGAGCTCCAGGTTGATATTTAAAGTGTTTGAAAAAGAGGTCATAAAGATTTGAGTTCCTTTAAGAAATCCTACATTTTGGTTCTGTAGAGGAATATACTATCTGAAGTATCAATAACTCTTGTAAATGTATTTGTGCACCAGAAGACATTTAGTTGTAGTGCAAAAAGAATAGTCAATATCAACTTAATCATATCAGTGTTAGAGTATTTCTGTAGCAATGACCTACTACATGCATCTCTGATCAAGAAATTTGGGAGATTTTATTTCAATTATATGAAATTTTAAAATGTTGTATTAATTGTTGTCCTGTTTTGGCTTGGATAGAGTTAATTTTCCTGCCAGCTGCTGTGTTTTGGATTTAGTACAAGAAGAATGTTGATAACACTGAGGTTTTCAGTTGTTGCTATGAAATCAAGGTCTTTTTCTGTTTTCTCATATTCAGCAAATGAGCAGGTGTGCAGGAGCTGGGGGGGAATGCAGCCAGACAGCTAGCCCAAAGTGGCCAATGGAAGTAGTCCATACCATAGTTGTCATGCTGAGTTTATGAATGGGGTTTGGCCAGTGGGCAGGAAGAGAGCTTGCTGTCTTTTTTCCATGAGTTCAAATCCTCTCTTGTTTGGAGATTTTAACTTTTTTTGAAATTTAGTGTAATTTGTGATTTTGGGGTTACATGATTGCTGCTCAGAGGCTTGCTGCAAATTGGTCATTGGATGGTGATATAAATTGTATTGTATATAGTTTGTTTTGCAAATTCATTATTATAATTATTATTATCATTATTACTTTTAGTAGTAGTAGTAGTATGAGTACTTCCTTTGTTGCCTTATTAAATGTCTTTATTTCAACCCACAAGTTTCCCCTTTTGTCCATTTTTCCTCCCCATCCCGCCATGGGGGAAGGGGAGGGGTAAGCAAGCAGCTTTCTAGTGCTTAGTTGCAGGCTGCTGCATTAAACCATAACACTGAGTTTATAGTTACCAGGTAGCCACTTTTGAAGATAACTGCCCATTTTTAATGTCCATTGAAGTCCTTTTGTGACATTTGCAATGTAGAGTTATCTACATTTATATACCTACAAGCTGTTTTATTAATATGTGTTGATCACTACTGATTTCCAACTTTCTTTTATTTGTCCATGTGATATACTACTTTATTATTAAGTCATATAATTTCAAATAATAATAATTTTTGTGGATTTTTTTCATTTCATCCAATCATGTTTATTGCCAAGGTGTTTTACCCAAAATGAAAGCAGTGCTTTACTGGTCAGCCCCACATCCTTTAATATCTTGGCCTGGAGTTATATTCTGGTTACTTTTGTCAATACCATCAATAAGTCCATTCTACTAGAACTTTCCACAAAATCCCTCTCTATTATCTTAGGAAAATTCTTTGGCACATGCAATTTTGTATCTAGTTTTCACACTTTTATGTTCTCAGAGGAAGTCTAAAGAGTTTTCTCATTTACCTTTTTTACATTTTTACATTTTCCTTTTCTTCTGAGAAAGGTCATATCACAGTTGACCATAGGAAGGATTTCCATAACATAACTCAGCTAGTTGAACATCTCAGGTAAAACATGGGTAGTTTATAGTAACAAATGCAGTGTTAGGAATGGTGGCCTGGAGTTTTCTCTAGTGAATTTATTTGTAGATGAAACAGTTCTTCATAGTTTTTTCTTTTTCATCTTAAAAAACATTTTTAGTCAAGTCACACAATGAGAAACCTCTGAAACAGACTTTTTAGATCAAGCTCTATTGAAATATATGCAGTGATGTACGGGAAAGAAAGACGTCTCAGTCATTTAACTTGCTTCTGTCACTCTGACGAACTAATAAGCCAAAATATGTGAGAGTTGTTCTTTTCCATGTGCACAGCCTTGTCAATATTTTTCCATTTATTGCTTTCTAGTGGGGTTACAAAAGATCAATTGCTCAAACTTCTCATCACATGAAAAAAAGTTTAGAAACTGTAAAAAGAGGACTTTTTTATTTGTGAGAAATATCTATCTAGTAGCTCATTACTGTCTTGATACCTGACTACACATAATGGATACCTCTTTTATCTAAAATTCTGTTTTGATTTTTAGGTTGGAAGCACAGTCTTTTTCAGATGCAGAAAAGGTTATCATATTCAGGGATCTACCACCCGTTCTTGTCTTGCTAACTTAACTTGGAGTGGCATACAGTCTGAATGCATTCGTAAGTCTGGTTTCTTATCTAATGAGTTAGAATACTATGCAATTTTAAGAGAGTAACAAAGTGATGCATGTGGAAATTCATAGTAAATTGTATACTACAAAAAAGTAAACTTTATTTAAAATAGTATTTTAAAAAGTTTTTATTTCATATTCCAAGATCAAAGATTTATTTGTGTTATTAATTTGAAGTAAGGTTTTTCAGATTTTTTTTAATGAAGTTCACAATAATTCTGTCAGTTTTACTCAAAAAAGTGTGTGCATTAGCTGCTTTAAATTAATCTAGAGGTTTTTTTGTGTGCTGGGTTACTAGAGAACAGAAAGTGGCCTGAAATATGCATGGGGCTATTTTGTTGGCTAGTATTTTGTATATCATAAACTAGAACTCAGCAAAATTCAGGTTTTCTGGGCTATGCATGGGTATGCAAATGATTAGTATATTTATAGTGTTGTATGGGTTGGAGGACATCAAATAACTATTGTATTAAAATACACTGACCTAAACTAAAATTAATTCATTAGAATGACCTTAGATTCTTATCCTATTTCCAATGATCATCAGGTTGTTATAAATGAACACCGTGGAGCACAGAAAAAGAATTATACTGAGCAAAAGTATCTTTTATAGTCAGTGTACTAGGACAAAGCCTTCCTATGGAACCTTTATTTTAATTGAAATTTATAATGAATTTATTTAACACGATAACCGATCTGTAATTTTCAAGGCTCTTTACAACATTGAGTGGGAGCAATGCTCGAAGTTGTGACAGTACAATAATTCACAGGACCAGACATTGCACCATGTGCTTCCCATCATTTCAACTCTTGTCTGTTTGCTATCATGATTTAATTTTTGTTTATTGTTCAAAAATATGTGATTATATCATTTCTATCTTCCCACAACAATAAAACTATGCATCAGAGTGTTACTTTTACAAATAATAGCTATTTGACATTTCTAAAAGTTGTACAGAGTTTACCTAATGAAAGGGAACAAGTTGGCATAGTTTTGTTTCAAATTACATACTCTAATCTATTGAAGCTGTTTACCACTTTTTCTAACTCTGCAAAACCCTTTGCAGCTCATGCTTGCAGGCAGCCCGAGACACCGGCACATGTAGATGTGAAAGCGATAGATCTTCCTACTTTAGGGTATACTTTGGTGTATACCTGTCAGCCAGGATTTTTTCTTGCTGGTGGATCAGAGCATCGGACATGTAAACCAGATATGAAATGGACAGGAAAATCACCTGTTTGTAAAAGTAAGTCATTACTCAAGTGATATGTTGGACCCTAGTTGGTTTGATTTCATTTTCCCTGACATCGTTATTTTATATATTAGGTTTTTTTTTTTCCATTTACTGTTTAAAGATGCATATGACAGAACAGCTTCTACTTCATGAAAGAAACAGTAAAAAAATCAAAGTGAGTATAGCATCCAGAACTCATGGAGGAAAACATGGGGATATGTGTGTGTGAATGCACAGGCACACATACATAAGTTTAACCCTAAAAACAGCAAAAAGTCCCTAAATAATATAAAGTATTATTTTTGACTCTATTTATCTTTATATCACAGTTTTAAGGAGTATTTCAGTGTACTCAGAGTTTAATATATGATTTACTGTAAGGAACGAAAGAAGATACATTTCGTAGTTTGGCTTTTAGATTCATTCAGATATGCTTTTTGTCTACAAAAATCTTCTAAAATAAAAATGAACTATAAAATGAAAAAATAAACACATCTTTGCACCAGATTCCACTTTTTTTATATCCGTGTAAATTTCATATACTTTTGCTAGAGTAACTCTAAGTATATAGTTATGAGGGCTCTTCACATGCAAATAAATAAGGCTATAAGTTCCCAATTCAGAAAAATAAAACAAAATTCTATTTAGAATATGAATAAAGGAAAAATAGTCAGATGCTGTGGGAAAGATGTTTGCAAGTTGAGTTTTAATTCTAATATGTCTAAGAACACTAAATAGATTTGATGTTTGAACAATATTTGATTTTTCATTAATGTATGGTTACACTTCTTTGTTTCAACATTGTGAAGACATATGATCTACATATAAAAATTCATCTTCTTGTTCTAGTTCCCTAAGGGGTGATTTTTGATAGGTACTGTATAATTAGTAATTTGAGATAAACAATCTTGTATGTTTCTTGTAAATTTTACTTTTTCTTTAAATTAAAGATAAAATACAGAAAAGATTTCTAAAGACAAGATTTCTTTTTTTTAATTGACTTACAGTCTTTAGGTGTAATTATCCTTGAGTGTCCCACGCTTTTTGTGCTTTCTTAGTACTTTATCAGTCTACTCAGTGAATTTCTGCTCCTAAAGATAAAAAACATGCAAGACCAAGCCTTCCTTTGTGACATTAGCCTTTTTAAAGCCCACAACTTGATCTAGGGTTAATGGACATAACTCTGGCAAGTGTACCAGAAACACAGCAAATGACATCAGTTGTGACCCTTTCCCATGATATCTGATCCTGTCATCTTAATCCAGCTATCTGGCTTTTGATGGTTTGTGTCACAAAAGTATCAATCCTTATTAACACAATTTTTACCATATTTAGTATACTATTCAAAATTAGATATAGTATGTGTCCCCTCTATAAGGCTCTCTTTTATAGCACTGGGACTGATATAAAAGTTTTAGACCTAAATGTATGAAATACTTATCTAGCCAGACAACTTTCCACAGTATAAATGTTATTTACCTAAATTATTTTCTGATAATTTTGTGTAAATGTATAGGTTTGAACATGTAAAGTATTCAAGACTAGTTATATCTGTTTCAAATGTGGCTCTACTGGATAAGAGATGATTGCATCCATTAGGTATTGTTTTAACATTCTATTAAAAAGAAAATGTTCATTAAAATGATAATTTGTCTTTTTACTTGTAGGTAAAGGAGTGAGAGAAGTTAATGAAACAATAACTAAAACTCCAGGTTTGTATACAAGAAGAGTTTTAGATCTAAATAAATTAAATTGATTTACACCCTAGATTGTTATAGATAATAAAACTATTTTCAATATTTAATTTAAGTATTTATTACTTCAAAGCAATATAAATGTTGAGGTATTTCCTACTAACAGGTGTCATGTAAAATCTATTCTATAAAATTCTTTCCTAAACATTTTTTTAGTTTCTACAGTACCAATTCTATGAATTGCACAAAAAACCCTGTCAAGGCAAAAAGATAAAGCAGATATA
>Ga0181612_162681_pt1 | contig 22845 bp, 13 predicted proteins | sample HoacroProtozoa21_FD_119630 | JGI IMG/M metagenome (GOLD analysis project Ga0181612, IMG submission 119630) | Hoatzin crop microbial communities from Cojedes, Venezuel. Combined Assembly of Gp0051906, Gp0051904, Gp0051908
AGAAAACAGTGTCCAGAGACATCCAAGAACATTACCAGGCACAGAGGTACAAACAGTAGAAACCTAGTGCTACATCCCCACAAAGAGGTACAAGTCACTGGGCTGGAGGAGTATACAAAAACTTTCCCGGAAAAGGTTTTACCCAGCTACAAAATTTTGCTCTGTTTTGAAGAAATTTGAATCATCCTAAAATGCAGTAGAAGCTACTGAGAGAAAAAAAGCCTGCAGGCACCGAACTATTTAGCTTTTTTTAGTGCTTTAGCTTAGCTGAGAACAGCAGAGACTCTATAGTCAAAGAGTCAAGGCAAAGTGGAGGCATCTAAACCTGCTTTCCAGTCAGTAGCAGGCTTCTATTAATGAAAAACTGTCTGCCAAAAATACAAGTGTCTTCTAGATAATTCTTCAGTTTTTTTACTGACAGTGCCTATATCCACAGTGAAAACATTCATTGGAGTGGAAAGGGCATGAGACAGGGAGGAAGAACCACAGGTGGTGAAACACCAAAAGCCTCCATGCCTCATCCTTGGGTTCTGCAAGAGATCTAGACACACGTCACCCCGAACCCCACAGAAACAGTAAGTGCTTCAGAGTAAGCAAGCACTCTTAGGTGGATGTCCTCACTCAGATCACAGCCAAATACTTCGAGACTAATACCCGAAATCCTGGCAGAATTAGCTTATGCTCATGCTGCACAGCAGATATGCTGATTTATGCCTGCAGGAGATGAGAGAAGCCATGGCCTTCTCACTACTGTTGTCATAACATCCCTTATTTCAAGGAAAATTCAAGGAACAGGTATTTGGGAATGCTTCACAAATAGCTGATCGTGCAGGACACAAAACAAACAGATTGCAGGAGGGGTTTTCAGGGTTATTGCTTGCACAGATCCTGAGCTGGTAACACATTCGATTGAGGGAGCTCCCCTTCCCTTAGCAGAAACTTGAGAGCTTGTCCCTCCAGACAGCTCCTGCTTGCACCTCCACAAAGCGGGGAGGCTTGACTCCACCAATCTCAGAGGAACAGCTTTCTCTGTCCACAGCCACAGAAATGAAAGGCAAAACCCAAAGTGCTTTTTTCTTTTTGTGGGTAGGCTGCAAGACTGCAGACCAGCTGCATCCCTCCCCTTACAGAGACCAGTCCTCGGCTTCTCACAACACACCTCATGGCCACAGCTCTGCCAGCAGCACGCTCACAGCATGTGTTTCTAGTTACTCCCCTTTAGCCTCTCTGGCTTCACGTTACAGAAGACCAATACAAGGAACCCATGTTCACTGTAGGTGGATGGGAGCAGGAGAACTTGATCCAAAAGGAACAAAATCCTGCAGCTGCCATTGAGGTAAAGACTTAGCGTGAAGTCTTAAATCACAGCAACCGTCAGAGGCTGAACTGCATATGGGTGTGGGATTAAGTCACGTCTTACTCCAGATTTCCCATGTACAAACATTTTAACAGCTACCTCTGTACATGCAGATTAAAAACATAAGCAAAGAAATGTGAAAAGCAGAAGTGCGTCCCCAGCATGCGCAGCTGGGGCCAACTGGCACATGGTTGTCACGAAGAACTGCACCACTTCGGCAGAGTCTCAACCAAAATCCATTCTCCACTCTCCTTGAAACACTCCTGAAGCAAAGCCTTGCAGCTCAAACCTGCCAAGTCTCCTTTAGTTGGACTGAAACTCACTCACACTTGGCAGCAGTTGGGTGCAATTTGAAGCTGGCTTAGACCTAAAGTGAAAAGATTAACAGGATATTTGAAACCTCACTCCCATTTTTCCTCAGATCTCACTTATGTAAAAGCTCTGATGTTGGTTGCTGAGCTCCTTAAAACATAATCTGCACAATGTGCCACAGTAAATAAACAGATTTAAGCACTAAGTCAGTTTAAAAGGAGTTTATTTAGAAAGCACACTCATCACTAAAGAGAGCTTATTTCTTATCTAACTCCAAGCACTTAGAAGGCAATCCTTCAGGGGTGTTCTGCAGGCAGTATGAGATTAATTTTGTTTGCAGCAATTATTTTCAGGATGTTCTCCACTGAAAGTGGAGTCTGAAAGTTCAGTTAGTTTCTTGGCTTGGGGATTAGAGAAAAGCTGGAGACATTAAAAAAACCCCTTTGGGCCAAACTTCCCCAGAAGAGTGGCCTTCCTTGCTTGGGTAAACTGGCCTTCAGCAAAGCAAGCAACAAGAGTCCAATGCACTCGCACCTGCAGTTGGAGGATCTGCAGACCACGATTTCAGCCCCACTTCTCAGCAGTGGCCTCATCCAAATGAGCCAAGGCCTCCAAACAGCGCCTGAATTAACTGAACTCCCACATGCACATTTACTAGACAGAGAGAACTGGAGCTGCTCTTCCTGCAGAGAGGCTGGAGAGGACTTCAGCAACCACCAACAGACACATTCTGAACACTGACCATCATGGGACTGACCGCTCCATCCATTTTTGAAAGGTGGACCACACCCCAGTGACAAGTTGTACCCTTTTCATATAAATCAGAAGTGCTGAAGTAACAAACAGCACACGGTCAACAGCCTCTAGCAACACTTCAGGCCTGCAAAGACTCTGAATTCCCTCTGGAAATCAGGGAAAAGTTGATATTCTTCCTCAATCTTGAAGCCCCTGAAGAGGCCCACTGAAGCCAACTTGTGTTCACCATGGACTTAAAGCTCACAAGAGGACAGGGGCTTTGATTTAAAAGGTTACTGGAGAGATGACAACTTCAGCCCATACGTTTCCTTCCTGCCATGCTGATCAGTTGGTTTAGTGCCAACTTAGGAGAACAGCAAGCAGCTACTGAACCAACAGACACACTTACTTTGCTGCTCATTCATCTGTGCCTCCGGATTTCAGTGTGGAAGGGGAGAGACCCACAAGTCTCTGCAGTTTAACTCAGGACCTGAGAAGCTGAATTAATGGTTTTTAATCTCAAAATATTATGTTGTGATTCAAGTTAGAAAAAGATTTGTACATTGCCACTCCAATCTGAAATGATTTAGTCTTTTCTAGTTCCAAGGAACCGTATTCTGTTGCGTGGACTCACACTTTCGCATTCACAACAAACTGTTCCCAGCATCCTAAATCCCACCATGCCATTTCCTTCCACCCTTCCTTGCTCCCACTCCCACGAACATGCCCAAGTCACTAACTTTGATACAAGCAAGACTGTAGGCTCCCTCTGCTTTTTAATACTGGTTTTCTGTGCCCTCTACGATACATCAGGCAGCACTGCCTAATGGATTCAGGCAGCTCCTGGATGTTTCTTTATCTTTTCTGATGCCAAAGCCTGTGGGTGCAGATCTGAGCACACCCACTTGGTACCAGGTCCGTGCTGACTGCACGCCTGTTAGTAGAGAATTACCAGCTCCAACAAACAGCAACTGTTGTACAAAGTGGTTTAATGTTGCAACAGTGGTGAAAACACTCTGGAGAAAGTAGGTGCTTCCATTGTTGCTGGAAATCAATTCTACATGGCACGCTATTACCCCACACTGCAAATCGTGGTGTTGGGCAAGTACATTGCAAACGCTACCTCTCCACCACGCACATCAGAAAAAATGCTTACACTTTATTTCATGTATAACCCTTCACCCATGAAGCATAAGGCTGATGACTGACTGGTATGAAGAAATGACAGCCACGGACAACTCAGGAATACAAGCAAATAGTTGCATACAAACTGTATAACCCTCTGGCAGATCAGCGAGAGCGAGCTGACCATTACAACACCCCTTCTCTCACTGAAGTGGACAACGCGTGGCCAGGGATGCAAGATGGCTTGGTTAATTCAAGGGGCGAGTGCACCAAATACTGATTATAAGGTATCATGCAAATAAAAAAATCACTTTATTTGCTATATTTGCACAGTAATTTAGAAAACTCACAGTGCGTTGGTATCTGTCCTCTACAGCCTGCAGTACAAAATCTTCCATTGTAACATTTCCCAATGAGTATTTCTTACTGATACAACAACAAAACATTGGGTTAAATATTGAATGGGTTTTTCAATATAAAAGCAGCTAGGCTGCTGAGCATAGGCCATTTTTCTTACACTATTCTAAGAGTAACTTTCTCATGAGCCCCTTTGGCTTGCAGATTTAAGGCGTATAGCACTGTTCTGCCTGCCTGCAGCCAAGAAGGCTGAGCTGAAGTCTGTCTGCCTCTAATTTGATTTTAGCATCTTTACACATTTGATTATTTGCTGTAACAAGGGACAGACATTCAGACAGACCCATTTTTCAAACAAATCAAGTCAAACATCTTGAAGGCTTCTCTAGCTACCTGGAATAATTAAATTAAAACCCTCTGTAAAAGAAGAGGTCAATGATACAGAGCTATGCCTTTACGTCATTTCATAGTCAGCTTGGCCGAATACAGAAATGTCATGGTTTTTTCGATTGCAGCACTCCCTGACTGTCTCTGGGTGATACTTTCTATGAACTTTTAGTACCATGAGCCTTTCCACTCTCTTCTAAGGTCATAACATTATGTGCTCTAACACCTCTCACATTACTCTACATTTTTCAGTTTCTGCTCATTACTGCAAGCTGGCAAACACAACAATTTGTACTTTGGATTTAATGCTGTAAGTCCAAGTCACTCTGTTTTAGAAAGAGAAAAAACCTCCAAACCTACTACTATCACTAATATACCCAAACACCACTTGTGGAAGGAGCTGCAAGAAAAAAATGCCATATTTCTAGTCTTTGGCCTCTCTTTTTAACCAGCTCGGTTTCCTAAAGAAACACAGGACAGACACATAAGTATCAAAACTTGCAGCTATTCTGAGCCAATGTAGAACATTGAAATGTAAAAATTGCACACAAATTCCACTGCAATTCAAACCATTGACAAGGTAAGGATCCTGCAGAGTGCTGGGGGCTTCCCTGGTGCGTGGTACTGTCAGTCCCACCACTGTGAAGGACATTGAAAGCATTGAGCGATAGGAACGTCAGGCTGGAAATCAAACACACAGGGAAAGCTGGGTGCAGACCTACACACACAGAGCAATTGTTAGTGAGCTGCACTTCACCTATCTCCCAGTTTATTTCAGATGAACCCTTTAAGTACCAGGTTTTGGACACTGGGATCCCTGTGCTTTAGGCCCTTTGAATAAACTCCAGTATCTGGACTTCAGCTAACTGCTCATCCTTCGCAGACACCTCCGGCATCTCTGCAGCAGCTGCAGCTTCTTCCAATCACTCCGACAGGGAGGCTTTGGAGACCACCCTCCACCAGACCAACCAGCTCACTGAGCATCAGGTTTTTAGTTAGTCATAGAAAAGGGTAAAACATTCAAACAAAAGCACAAAAGGCGTATTTACTTTGTTTTTACTCAGCCCCTTTTCATTCCTTACCTGACACATTTCAGCTTCTGAAAGCCCCTCCTGTTTCTCAGGTTTCTCCAGTGATAACTCCAAGCACTGCTGCTCATTTCTGCTTATGTCACCTGTATTTCTAGTTAGGGTCTTTTTCATAAACCAGATACTTTTGAGCCCATTTCCTTAATTCCGCCAGACTGGCAGTTCTACCCATTCATCTACTGACTGTTCTCACAGTCCCTGAAGTATTTTCTTCAGGGTCGTCACATCTCTGTTTTCCAGGAATAATAGGCTGCTCTGAATGAGTCCATCCACCTAACACAGCAACATACTTCTTTATTTAAAAGTTACAAGATTATCCCCATATTCTTCGTTACATAGAAAGCTTTCTTCGGCAAACGCATTATCTGGCAAAGCCAAATGGCAATGTGGGAGCAGACCTCTTGCTGACATCACCCAACCTTGAACTTTCTTTTTATTGTGAAATTGCTAGTAGGCAAAACTCTTCCACAGAGCAAAACCTGAGTAGGAAGAACCTCAAATAGGAGCATAATACTTTAGCTGTCAATGAGTACTATCATCCTTTGGGAACACATAGGACACCACGATACAATAAGTACAATAAGTTTGTGGTTTGCAGAAGCGAGATGTCAAAGCTTCAGGTGAAACAACTTTAGAGACACAGAAGAAGAGCCCTCTTTAAATGAAATTTCTGAAACCACTCTAATGCTTCATTATGTGACTATGCTGGAAGTAGGTACGGAGATACCCTTTTTGCAGCGTAATAGCATTTATACCTGCAGCGATCCAGACAGTACTGATACACATCTGCTTCTTTCTAATGATCTCTGCTAGGGCAGCCCTGGAGACTTTTTTTCAGAGCAAGGCCCTGTCACCACTGGTATTATCCTGAACCTTAACAGACACTGACCTTCCCACCTAAACCTGAAGTCCTCAAGCATCTTGCTACAAGACTGATATCAAATATGCACAGTGGGTGATGAGGTCAGTGAACCAAAGCCTATAATCCTTTATAAAACATCAAGTCCTCTCCAGCTTGCAGAATTGTCTGGAAAAATCCAGTACAAAACGCCAAAATTTCACATATTAATAGTGTGTAGTTTTAGCTTGTTAACAGAAGTTGTTCACAGAGCTTTAAGCAGGTAACAGGCATAAGTAATTTTCTGGACAAGGTAAAACATGCAAACATGTGGTCGCTTACAAGTATGTTCAAAGCGAGCCTGTTAATGTTTTTAAACAGTGTACTAACTATATATGAAAAATTCTTGACTGGATTCTTCAAACACAAGCGACATTTGAAAGCTGACACCTCTGTCCAGATCCTGCCATAAAGGACTGACTGGAATTCACTAGTTCTGTTTCATGTGTTACCACCACCACAAAGCCATCTGAGAAGCCAAACACGCGTTGCAGCAGCCAGCACCAATCCTCCTCCCACATATTCTGGGATGGGTAACCTGTGTTTGGCTTACAAAGCTTTGGAGCGAGAGCTGATTCTTCTCCTTTTAACTTTCACATAGTACTTAGTATAATGAGGTCCAGGAATGCTCATTCTACCAATGGCCATAAAGCAATTAAAATCCTACCATGACTTCCTTCAGCCTTTTTACTACTGATTTACTACAATCAGCTCTAAAGTCCTAGTGAGTCTGCCTGTGACCATTAACAAACGTCAGGAACAGTAAGACAAATCCTAGCAAAGACACCCATTTTTTGACGTCTTGAATGTCAGAGATATTCCTCTCCACAGAGCAGTGATACTGAATTGGACAAAAACCTACAGTGTGAGCCCCATGCAATGAAAGAATACTTTAAGGTACGCACTTCTTCTCAAGGTTGGGGGTTTTTTTGGATGCTCTTCTTCCAATTTAAAATTGATCTTAAGTGGTGGGAACCTCTCCAGTGATGGACAGTCCCATTGCGCTCTGTCTCCATTCCAATGTCACCCTTACAGTCATCACAGCTACTGCTGGAAGGACATGGCTGTATTTATCAGTGGTTCTTCAGACTGAAAAAATGAAAACATTCTCTTCACATCAAATACAGAGCAGTAGTTCATAACTCTGGAGAGGGAAAAAGCAGGGTCCGATATATTTAATATTACACATTATCAGCTGTGTAGTGCTTAGCATCACGCATATGCTTTCTTCATGCCAGTTATTCAGTCTGTGGTTCATAAGCCGGAGCATCAAGAGCCGCTCAAGAGCAGCTGGGTTACCACCCAACATGCATGGCACCATGCACCCACAGCAGCTACTCCAGGAGTAAGACAGACAACATGGAGAGTGGCTATGCGAGCGCTGCCCTAGGCAAGTTTTCACTTACTCACTAATGTCTGCACAGGTTTTATGTGACTTTTTACTTAAGAATACAATAAAAGTAGTTACCATAGCAATTTCCACATCACTCAATACTTGTGCTACCTCTGAGAATCAGAGCACCTTTTTATAGAAATTCTTACCAACACACCATGTGAAATTTCTGATTTTTAGATGTTTTTGAGGCAAACAGACATCTTAAATTTCCTGAGAATTCAGAACCCTATTGAACAGTGCTGCCTTTGTTTCAAGGGGGAACACTGTATATTGCACAGTAGACGCTTAATGCATTTCAGAGGAGATAAAGTGGCTCATTCCAGAAGTATTCATCATCCACAAAGAACATGGAAAAATGTCTTCCAAAAAGAAGCCTCTTGTACCATCAAAGATACAGCATGCTTAAAGAGAAGTTTTGTTTCCATGGTGACTGAATTTGGAGTAAGAACATCCCCTGCATCAGACATGGCTAAATCAAAAACCCAGTTGCTTTTGTTCACGCAGAGAGCTGGGTTTTTAACCCTGTCTCATCCAAACAAACATTTAATTAGTGTTTTGCTCTCCCATTTTGCTGTATATGGCTTCTCTTTGTAAATGAAGCAGGGAAAAGCAGGAAGGTACAACTAAACAGGAGAAACCTGATCACACAATGTTAATAACTAGAAATATCTCTAGTTTTCAATAGCACACCAGTATTTTTAAAAAACACTTTTTAAAAATATCAGCTACAAGCTGTCCATTGAAGACAACTACCAATTATGCATAGGCCAATGATGTACAAGTTATTCTTTCTTCACCTCTCGGCTATAAAAGCTAACCCTTCCCTCATACTATCAATGTCACACTTTCCTAAAGAATGGGAAAAAAGGATTCTCAGCAGCCAGCTTTGAAGGGATGGCTACCTGGAGCACAGCGAAATGTAGGAAAAGGCAATTCAGAGCACAAGGTCCTCAACAGCCACATTTTGATCAGTCAACTGCCTGTTTAAAATTCTGATCTCGCCTATATCACAAAAACTGGCAATGGCTCCACTTCAATAAGTCAGATTACTGCCGTTCAAACTAACACCAGGCACTGGACTCAGACAAAGGGTGTTAGTTTAAGCATCTCACCTTAGGCATTGCCAAAGCACCACACAGTGCAGAAGATTGCGCGAAGGCAGCAAGAGGTGAAACGGAAAACCATAGCTTTGTGTCGGAGCAGTACCAATAGGCTGACAGTGTCGTGGCTTTTCAGCACTGCACGGCTAGATGACAACGGGAAAAATGGTTGACTCCTTCGCTGCTCTGGGGTCATATCTCTGGCGATCTCACATGTAGCATACCATTTTTGCCACTGCAATTGAAGGGCCAATTTTAGCAGTTGGGTTTTGGCTACAGTCACTGAAAGCAAAATCTGACACAGACACTTAAGCTACCAGCACCTTCCGGTAGCTGCAGGTGATCCATTGTCATATGGAAGGAAAGTGAAAAAGAAGTCCATGATGGCTCAAAATGAAAAAACAAACAAACAAACAAACAAACAAAAAATTTGTGTTTGAGATACAGAAACCAGAGTTGAAAGGGTACTTGACAGAGTTAGTTGCTCTAGCATTTCGGGTCAACATTTGCCAAGTTGCACAATTCTCAGCACAGAGGAATTTATTTTTTCCAGCAAACAAAATGCTTCAGTATTTCTTCCTATATGCAAGAAAGAATGCCAGCTGCAAGCAAGAAATCTAGAAAAACAATAGACATCGGATTTTTCCATTTAAATGTGTCTGAAGGATCAGACTTGTCATTATCCAAGTCGCCCAACACTTTCCCGTAATAGGCCCTTTGTCAGTTATTTACGCCACTGTCAAGCTTTAGGCTGAAAGTTTACATGCTGGGTGTATGCCTCAAGCACTTCCTTTTATCTTTTTTTTAATTTCAGCTAAAGTAATACAGCTGTTTCTGAATTAAAAGAAGAAAGAGTATGCTGCTTTGCCCACAATAAAAAGCTTTCAACCTTTGCCTTGTTTGGCTTTACCCACCCCGCAATTGAGACCGCAACTCTAAGCTTTAGTAACTAACAGCACAAGAGCAAGAGCTTTTTTGCCATCTCCAGGAAAATCCACCCACATTTAGCCACTTGACCAGTTTTGGAGAACAAAACTCCAACTGGTATGTGCCTACAAAAACAAGTATTCAAGATCCTTTTCCTGAAGTGTAGCACAGTACACTTTGGCTGTAAAATGTGATGTTTTGTTGACTACTGTCAACAGCACTGTTCAGAGTCCTGTGTTAGATGCAACCAAGCAGGCAGCAGCCTGACACTGAATAAAACATATCTCTTTCAGATCCCTTGGCTCTGACTCCTTTTTCAACAGCACGTTGCCCTATCAATAATTCTCACTAGACAGACTGTAGAAACAAACAAAATGGCACAAAAACAATCAGGCCAAATTAATTTGGAAATTCAAAAGATTCCTCACCAGCTTCTGAAGAGGGGAATTTTTTGCATCCAGTTTCAGCTGAACCTGACATATGAGAAACAACTGATACCTTATTTTCATTCAGAGCAGAGCAAAACGTGTCTTTCAATTAAGTTTGTGTACAAAAGCTGAGATTTTAAGTCCTTCAAAAAATCATTTTCTTCTACTTTTCTGAAGTTAAATGAAATGTTTTCACTCAAACATTATGTATGAACAAGCCTGCTTACTAAGTCAAATCTTGTGATATCAACAGTGTAACTCTTCAGAAAACACAGTGATGAACGGGACCCCTCTCTGCTCACTTAATGAGAGGTGTCTAACAAGGTGCAATAAAGTGGCCTCTAGAGATCCCTGTTTCTCTCAGCTGGATACTGAATGTAGCTAAGACCAGACACTTAATTTCTAGGCAGTAAAAGCTAGATAAAATAAGTCTTATCCAAAGATTAATTTTATTAAAACCACGGGGTATCAACAACTACTGCTCCCACAAGAAGGAGCTGCAGGAGAAAAGCTTGGCTCTCCTCCCTGCTGCATGTGCTCATGGCCTTATGTCAGGGATTCCAGCTGCAAGCATTAGCTTGACTTCTGCTTTTTTCATCACACTTTAAAGAGTTTTCTTTACAACTGCGACGTGAAACACTTAGAAATATAGTAACAATTTATTAGCGCTGAAAAGCATTTCTGGATCCTGCACAGGCAGGGCCTGGGAGGAAAGGTTCTCACTATGACACAAAGTGCAGAAAGGATCCAGGGTGGGAGTACAGCCCTTTTACAAGTCTCAGCCATGACTGTCACTTTTAAAAAGATAGAAGAAAGGAAGCAAATAAAAACCCTTTCTTTAGACATGCCACTAATGTGCAAGCATGTGCCACAACTCCGCCAAAAGGGGCAAAACCAATCCGTCCCTTTGGTTTGTGTTGGCATGAAGTGAATTTTGCTGCTAATTCCTACCGAGGGACCTGAAGTCCTTCTGTCTCACAGACTCTTTCTTTGATCTTGTCACCTGAGCTCCTTATGGCTCTCCACTTTAAAATGAGAGCTGAACATTTTGGTTTGTAAATATATATTTGGAGGTATACATTATATCTGAAGTTGCTGCTCAGATAAAAACAAGCTTTGCTTTTTACCATCATCTACTACACACAGAGAGACTAGAAGCTCAGGGGTGTCCATTTCTTCCGTAATTTATTTTTAGTCTTGTTAACAAGTACATGACAAAACAAATATATTTATTCAGTACAAATCAGGCAGCGTCCTTTTGAGCTTTCTTTCCAAATTTTTGTAAGTTCCATGCACCTGAACAAGGAAATGAATACATCAAGCACTAAACCTTTATGAAGTTTTCCAATTACTATGTTTTCCTTGTCAATACTAAAACTGACATTTATGATTAAAAAAAAAAGTTGAGGCTATGAAAAGGTCCAAATACAAAAGAAAATATTTGAGACCCATTGTGCATAGGCCAAGAATTTAAAAAATCAGACAGGCAGGAGAAGCACATTGTATTTTCAAATCAACTGAACCCAGCAGTCATAGGTTATACATTGCTTAATAAGACGTCTGTTCGTACCAGCTCTCTCCATGATTTACTCATTAGCATTTACGAAAGAGTTTACTAATACAATCACCAAGAGGCTGTTACTCAGAGCACCCTTTACAGCCTTCTGACAACTGGCCTTTCTGAAAAATGAGTGAAGGTTGGCAACAAGTAATGTGGAACCAGAGCATCATGTCGCTCAGCCCTATCAAAACCCACAGACTGCAAGAAATGAGATGGCTTGGTGCAGTGCCGCTTCTCCAGCAGCACTTCAGCCTGTCAGCATCTTGGCACAGGGAGCCAGCAATTCTGCACTCGCCGTTACTCGTCCTGCAGATCCAAGAGCCTTTCCAGGCTTGCTGGTGCTCTCCTTCCAGTTATTCTGATCCCCAGAGCACTGTGATTTTCTGCCGATTTTGCACACACTGCTGTTGCCATAAATTCCAATTCAGTGTTTACACGTGTTTTACAATGATCACTCCTAACAACCATTGAGAGAGACAATATTATCACGCTTTAATTTCCTGTGGACTGCTGGCTAAGACTACATAGAAAGTTGTAAATGCCAGATGGTCCATTTTATTTTATTTATTCTTTTAGCATCTTTCTAGAGCCATAGGCACTTTACATGTTTTGCGCTTTAAAATCATAAACACTTTGCCATCACCCCTCTAATTTGGCCAGTTGCCTTGGCTATTACTTTTGCTGTATCATCAGTTACCAGTCAGCATTTCAGGCTTGCCAGCACCATGACTGAAGCACAGTTAAGAAAACTACAAACCCCAAACCGCAAACACCTCTTAGACAAACTGACTAACAAAGCCTCATTGGTGGGCAACCATAGGTTTTACTGGGAAATCCTCTCATTGACCTTCGACAGTGAAAGTCAGTACGCCAAGCACAATACAATCAGCAGGAGTCACTTTGTCATGGCTCAGATAATTACTTCAAACACTTTGTAGAGACAAGCAGGAAGTTTAAGAACTACTATTTTTATTTCTCCTGTTAGCTCTAACTTGGCCAACTCCAGAAGATGGGTTACTCAGATCAATCATTAATAACTAGTGGAAGGACCACGAACTAGAAGTGACTGTCATGATAACAGAGAGGAAATGCTGATACATTCCTGTCTTACTTTGAGGCAGGTCTACGAAGAAAGACTTTGTCAACAGCTAAATAAAAAACACCCGAAAGTTATGAAAAGGCCATTTGATTTTACAGACTCAAATCAGTAAGCGTGGAAGTAGATACTTGAGAGTTTTTCTGAGCAGAGATAGGCTGCAGCACTTTGCTGAGGCAGGATCCACCTCCTTATCCAGGAATAATGGAAATTGTTTACTAGTCTTAATTTCAGTTTGTTTTTTTTTTTCTGTCTGCGAATTCCCATGACAGATCCTACCACACAAAGGAAAAGCTGCGCTCCAGCCAGTCACAAATCCAGCCAACATGAACGTGGGATCCTTACCATCTGCTACCTGGAAGCAGTTCAACATGCCTCATTTCTGCAAGAAAAACAATGAGGGCAATCGTTGTGTTACTCGCAGTTGTATTTTACAATACAATCCCTAAAATCTCACTTTCTGCCTGGTCCCAGGCTTCCTGGAGTCCATTGTCAGAGCTGCCTTTCCTCCCAAGAACAACTTGCTCTCCCCACCACCTCAGTATCCAGACCTTCTTGATCCTACCAGCCCTGAACCCAAAATGTTTGTCTATGCACTAATTTGGGGGCAACTAGCACTGAGCCCTAATCAGGAAAGCATAAAAAGCATTCCAGTACTATTAAGCATTTCCATTCATTTTATTGAGGATTTTGACTTTTTCTTCTTTCCTTTGTTTTGGCACTTACTGAGCTATTAGATTTTAAAAAAATATCTCACGTCATGGAAAAAGCTGGGGGCTTCTTCACTGAGACCAGCAACCATGGAGAGTGTCTGGTTTTGTTATTCACCATGCCATTTAGGTGCTCCTTTGTCACCTCTGTTGCTCAAGTCAGTTTACTGTACTGTGCATTTACCCAATAGCCAACCATCAGAATTACTTCTCTGCCATAAGACAAAGCAATGCGCAAACACGGGCCAGTCACGCAGGCAAAGGAACAGCTTCCACTTCAATTTTATATGGAAAATGGTAATTTGCAATAGCCTTAACATGTTAAATATTCTGGATCAGATGACATAATCATCAGCCTATGCTCCTCTGAGGCCAGTAACTCTTGTTCAGCATCTCACCTAGCTGAAGAAAGTGCTAATTAGCTAAAACTCCATTTTGAAAAACCAGTATGTCCACAGGAGAGTTTGGCAAATGTTTCTTTTCTGAAGCATTTAATTTATTTGAGCAAAACACTGCATTTTAGCTTTAATTATCGCTTGATCAGCTACACCTCGGCTTTCCAGGGAACTGCAAACCTGCAACACAGAAACAGCCAAACTGGATGGATGAACTTTCTCTCTTTTTTCTCTGCATCACTCCCCACCCTTTTCTTTTGTTTTGTTTTATTTGGAAGTGCTGTAAGTTAGCTGTTTGACCGATCGTTTCTCCAGTTGAGACCCACATTGGATAGAGCTTTACAGTCCAATTGTAAATCCACTGCCTGGGGAAGCTGCTATTCCAGAGCCCTGCAGCTGTATCATAATCTGAGTTAACATTTCTGTAACTATTGAAGACGTAGAAATATTATTACTCATTTGATAGACGATTGGAAGGAGTTTTCCAGGCAGGCAAATTCAAAGCATCATGTAGGTGTTATTTCTTAGTCTTTTTAGGTAAACATCACTGGGAACAGTAGAGAAGTAGGACAAAGAACAATAGTTTCTCAGCTCAAACCATAACCCTTATAGGCAGGTACCTGGGTTCCGGAGGGGAAAGAATTTTTTTTGTTTGTTTGTTTTGTTTTTAACGTAAAGACAGCACTTTAAAGACTCTCACTGTAAGCACTGAGCAGCTGTTTGGAGATCACCATGGTTAAATAGACATGGAGAATGGAGGAAGGAAAGCAGCGCTGAGAATGTGCCATGCTACACAGGAAGGACGTTTTGGGGGGAGTTTCTAGACAAGCTGCAAATGAGCCTGGGTGTTATTTATTCAGGCATCCTGAAAACATCCTTTAGTTGCTATGTCTGGGGTGCCAGAGGAGTGCAAGTAATATCCCCTGCTTTGGAGCCAGTAGGGTAATGGCCGAAGCTTCTTCCTCTTCTTCATCTCTGTGGCCCCCAGAAGAGATGAGACTGGCACAAGCTGCTGGCACGAGTGTCTGAGACATGGGCACACTGCTCTTTGCTTCAGGAGACAGTTCCCAGCACCCAGCACCACCGGGTCTCAGCGCTCCCCACTGCCTCATCTGCTAAAGAATACCCAGCATGGGACTCCTGAGGATCTCTTACTCAGCTCCTGGACCGTATTGCCACCACAATGAAAAATTAAGGCAACACTCAAAATTGCAGAACAGAATAATATATCCACATTACTAGTATTACAGTGGACTTGTTTTTTTCTTTCAAAAGTCCCCAGATACCCCATGGGCATCAAGCTCATGATCTTTCCCACTGTAAGTACAGTCTGTTTCGCACATGGGACATTTCCCACAATTCAAGGAGGTGAAGTCATCCTTGCCTCCTGGCGTAGCCCAGCACAAAATCTACAGCTACCAGAGCTTTGGGACACTTGCAGTTCTGGCGAGTGTGATGTTCTGCCTTGGGGAGGGAGGTGACATATCAATCACGCAGTTATATATTTGCCAACCAGATCTTCCCCTGGTGTGGGTATAAAATCGTGGGTCAGGCAGACAGACCTTGGTTCTGTTCCTGATAAGAAAAGGCTATTGTTTCCACGTGAGTCTCTCTCCAAGGATGACGGTGAGGCATCACCTCCCCAGAAATGCTGTGTCCTCAGTCCACACTGGGACATTTAATGGGCATCTGTTACATATGCATTAAGATTGAACACACTGTTTCTGTCTGCCTGTCTTCACAACTCAGGGCAACACTAGAGGAGAAACGAACAGTAGGAATGCCAGTTCCTCTGACAAGCGGCCAGGCTGTGGCCTGACGTGCACAGGGCTGAGCGCGGGGCGATGGAAGGGGTGTTTGCTGGCAGCGTCCAGCCCGGGTGTGCCACAGCCATGGTTCTGCACAGCAGCATGCAGGGCTGCGCCGGCCGGGAGCCCTCCAGCAAGCTGCTCGCCGGGTAACCCTCCGCCAGCGTGAATCCGGCTGCCGACTGATCTCCTGCTGAAGCCGCAGCTCTGCTGATCCGGCTAGCAGCTGATGTCTATAAATCCAGACATGGTTTTGGTATGTTTTACCAACTACACATTAGCATCCGCTCTCCATTTTCAGAAAAAAAGATATTTCCCATCAGCAGAAGCCAAACCCACAGATCAAAAAAATGGGCAGAACTAACAGATAGTGAAATGCTCTGCCCACTTATGTGCGTGCTGAAATCATTAGTGCTCCTGTCTAGCAAACATTTCTTGGCAGTGAACTGAAAAGTTTTCAGTGAGATCCTACACTTTTGTTACATGCAGAAATTCTTGCTCACCTGCCATGTTTCACCCCAATTTACCAGATCACCTTGGGACAGGCACCTCTGTTACAGAGCAGTGTTTCTGCTCAGAGACTCCACCCTCCAACACTCAGCCAGGCCTTTAATCCAGATCCCCTCTGCTCAGCCAAGGGGCTCTGGGTTATTCCAACAAAATCACTCTGTGTTGTCTTTCTTCTCTTTGTCCCTGAACATTTGCAGGCCAAAAAATTAGTTTTGGATCCGCCTCCTGCTTCCCTGATGCCTTCATCATGCCACAGCTATATCAGACACACAGGCAAGTCTGACTGTTTAGGCATCTATAAAGAAACCTCACAGTATTAAACAGCTGCACAAACACCTCTTGGGATATTTAAAAACCACCCTTATACGTAAAATTTCAGTCACTGAATGAGCTTCAGTTTTCAGTATGTCAAACCTCATTATATTCTGCTCTCACAAATGGTGGAATAATTTATCTTGTCACAGCCTGATGAGACTCCAGTGCCAACACTCCCCTGACCCACATACTCCCTTCTGAGCCATTTTGAGGCAAGGATCTAAAGACCTATATTTTTTAATTACTTTATAGCATGTAATTAAGATAACTTGGACTAAACTCAAGCAAAAATGAGGGCAGAAAAATTAACTCTTGATAAAACCACAAGTTTCTAATATGAAGTCTACTCACTTTTTAAATTAAAAAAAAAAATCATGTTATGAGTCATCACCTGGAGTTGCCTCCTCAGTCCGAAAGCCAGGCTGTACCATCTAATTTTTGGACTTCCTAGAAATTCACATTTGAGTGTGAATTCTGTGAGCAACTTTTAGCTCCCAGACAATCATGTTAAACCACAGAAACCAAAGCCTCTCATCAAAGCTCAGGCCCTTTAAAATCCTTACTCAGGATGCGATTGGAGTCCAAGCTGTGGCTAGTGCTTCTAGTGGACACATGGACCGCTTTTAGTGACTTATCTTTTCACAACATTCTCCAAAAGTCTCACTACTCTTTTCCAGCCCTGCTCAGCTGTTTCTCCCTTCACAGGTTGGATTATCCCCAGCAGCTGCCCACGGCTTCCCTACTGTAGGTGTACAGTGTCCACCTCCAGCTACTGGCTCACACTCACAGACCAGATGTCTTTCGCTTGCTCTTGGTGAAGTAACCTAAAAATGGTATTATCTCACTAATAATTCCCATTTCATTTGTACTATTTATTCCTTTTTTTTTTAAAGCAAGAGTATCAGTGATCATTACATCAGCACTGACATTTCTAGACTCTGATGTTGTTGCAGGAAGCATACAGCTAGACACGCTGGGCTGCAAAGACTCAAAGAATGTATATTTAGAGCCTAGAGGAGTTATTGACAATGAAAATCCACAGGTGCTTCACGAATTCATAGACATGACAGATACCCTATCACTGGCAGACTTCACATATGATAAAATAATTGATTAATCTCAGGGTAAAATGTGTTGCTCCCTTTAGAAGCAAATTACAACAGTTAATGATACATCTGATAGTACCAAGTTATTTTTATTATTTTTTTAATCATTAAAGACACTTCCTCCGAATTAGTTTTATTTATAGCTGTTCAGATCAAACCAGATAGGAATCAAAATCATGGAGTTCCAGATCTTTGGAGAACTCTCTAATTCACTGTGCTATTATTTTAACAAGATACTAGTTTGCCTGGCTTATGAACAACGTTAGTTCATCTCCAGGGTTCCCACACATTTTATGGACCTGTCAGAGACCTTGAAAACCAACCAGCTCCAAAGACAGGCAGAGCAAGCAACAGTGGCCTCAGTGATAAAACCCTGGCTCCCCGTGGCTGGCTCATTGCCTAAAATGAACTGAATGAGACCCCAAAGCAGACATATTTCCACAACTACAGAGAATGTAAGAAACCTGAGCTTCCTCTTCACAGAGATTTGGCTTTTCTGTCAATCAAAACACAACACAGAAGTGAAAAGTAGCTCTGCCCATATGTCCAGACTTGGCTGGTCCCTACCGCCCTTCCCCACGCCTGCTCAACCAGCATCCTTGATCCCTTGCACAGTGCCTGGCCCCAACCTCCCTCCAATCTCACAGACGAAATGGGCTGCCATCTTTGTGTCCATCACTGCAAGCCCACCAGCAGAGCTGGCCAAATCCTCCCCTACCCCTCACCGGGAGATGGGTGTACAAATAACACAGGAGGAGATCTCAAAGACAGATTTTGTCTCTGATCAGTTATGGATAAGGGGAGAAAATACAAATTAATTAATGTCAGATATATTCTTTTTCTTGGCATTTTGATGACCACATTAACTTTCTGGTTTATAAGCTGTCATTTCATTTTGAGGGTAAATTAATCCCACCAACCTGGCAGCACATCTAACACTTTATGAAAGTAGCACTAACACCTCCACCTTAAGCACTGTGTGTTCTTAGGCTTTAGCAGGACTGGGCCCTGTGCTTCTAATATTTGAAGTCCAGGTTTTAAAAAGATATACATCTTCAATTTTAGAACTACTTCTGTAATTCTCTCTCACTTTATCCTTTATTTTAAACCAAGCCTGACTTAACTGGTCTATTTTACTTGTAATACGCAAAAGTACATCTATACCACGTGAAATCCAGTGCTCACCATTGCATTTTCACCGATACTAATAATCCTGAATACACACACTGGCCTACAACTTTACCTTGGAGAGACGGGCTATAAAAGAAGGTACTGTGATGGAGCGCAAAGGAATGAGGGGGGGTTTCTCAATATTTGTAAGAAAATTCAGGTATTGTAAAGGTACTAAAACTACAACTGATTTTACGGTTATGTACTGGCTGCAGAAGGATACATGTCATTGGTATGGAAGGACAGGACATGATGCTGAAGTGGAAGTATGCAAAGCTACCCCAGCGGAAGCTGGAGAAAAAGCTTGCTATGTGATCTCTAAGATTTTTATCCTCAAAGATCAGAATTTCTCAGCAGACAGTAACTATACCAAAACAAAACAAAAAAATCTATATATATTGGGCCTGCCATACCTATTTCCTTTTTACCCATCAAGAAAAAAATATCAAGTCAAAGGCTGTATCAAACTTGTCAAAACAAGAGAATGTTCCTATATGCCAGCCTCATCAATCAGCTGCTGCCACTGCAGGAAACGCTGTATTAGGTTTCACATGGATAATAAACACTTTTTATATTTGACATTGATTTCCAGCTTGTCATTTTTTTATTAATATCTCATCTCAAAAAGGAAGAAAGAGTATAAAGCAAGGCAGACAGATGAGACTCTCAGTGGACGTATTGTGTTTGATCTTGCTGATAATTCGCATTGGCCCTATCCACTGAAGAAGGTAAACTCTCTTGCCCAGGCCATCTGGTCTTCAGTGCTGTCAGGCTTTTATAAGGCTATCTATTTTAACCTTGTTCTCACAGTTAGAGAACATGAAAGATAACGTTACAGGTGGGAGAAACATCTGATTTCCACACTAGTTGAATATTTGTCCAAAACTGAAAAGACTAGGTAAATGTGTGTTGTCAGATTCAAAATGTTTTATCAATGATTGCTGATAATTAGGAAAGTAGTTGTGGGCTTCATTCCTATGGCAAGAGAGACAGCATTTACAGAAACTATTCAGTTCTGCAGACACCTCAGTCTAACCTGGCCTCTGTATCCCAGAAAGACAGGGCGAAATCGAAACTCCTGGGCCCACTAAGACACAGGGCTCCTCACAGCATCCCTGCGCTGAGACGCAGTGGTAACCCACTTCTACTTTTGGCAGGATTCTTCACCTGAGGCAAGTAATTCATCATCAGCTGCTGGGTTTTTTCCATCTGTATACAAAGCAAAATTACTACCTGACAGCAAGAGGGTGAATGATTAGTTAATGTTTGTGAAGTGCTAAGAATTGTTATGACAGACCTTGCTCCTGCCAAATGCAGGAAAATCAATTAATCCATCTCAGTTCCAATCAATCTAGTAATCAGTTGTCTGAATGCTGTTTTCTAGCAATTCCACACACCTTTTTCACCTTGTTTTAATACAAGCATAGTGTAATTGGCAGGGGGGGAAGGTTGTAAGCCCCACGTGAGTGAAGTTAAACATCACGCTGGTTTTGCTTCCTCACAAAGTGCCTACTCATCTCTAATCTCTGTTCTAGCACCAAGACTGACACCAGGGAAATATCTATTCAGGTTCATTTCTACAATCAGTACCTTGATGTACCTTGAATGAAAAAACTGACCAAGCAATGATTAAGATTAAAAAATGTGGCTTTTTGGTGAAGCAAATGGCTTGAAGTTGCTCTCAGACTACACTAAATTTTTTCTGCTGTGACATTAGGCAGCTAGTGTGCTGTGGCTGCGGTTTATTATAGTAACTGTTGTCACATTGCTACCTCCAGCCCCCTCATCTCTTTGGTACAGTCATCTTTTGTTTCTCATAGCTAAAGTACAGTGTTTGCCACAGGAATGTGCTTTCGTTCTATGTCCTGTCTTGCATAATTGGGCCTTAATACAGGCTTCTACATGCTAAATATTAATGTTTAGCATTTTCATGTCTTCCATTATGGCCGTTCTGCGTTGGCTTGTGCTGCTGTAGGGGAAAAACAATCAGTTGCATTACCCTCAAGGGTAATCCTGGTCTGAGAGGAAGTAGGAAGCTGAATTTTAAATTCAGCACCTCATAACCCAGGCAGTTTCTGCTGACTCGGGTGGGTGTGTGTGACAAGCAGCTGCCTGGGGAATCCAATGCTGACCTCACACCCATATGCTCCATGGGACAGAGGGGAAAGCCTTCTGGCTGTATCACACCACAGTCTTGGGACAGCTGCATCAGCATGTGAGGATCTTAAAGGGACAGTAAAGACAGGTCATGCAGATGAGCACATGGCTGAAGTGGAATTACTATAAAAGCTGGACCATAAGTCTGCAGAGACAACTTCTCTAAGGAAGCACAACTCTGCAGCCCCTCAGTCCCTAACTCACAGTCTCAGGACCTATTTTTCCAGTAGACTCTCAGTATGCTGAACAGTGATATACAGCAAAGTCATGATAATCAGGTGAGTCCCAGGATAAAGTGGCAGCACATAAAGCTAATTCAGCTATGTTAATACTACCCCAGCAAACATAATACCTGTTCTTTAAGCGTGTAGTAGAAACTTCATTAAAAGTTTGTTTTGAAGTAATTTTTCTGCTCTTTGTTCTCTCTCAGTTCCTTTAAAGTTTTTGTTCCCCTTGAAAACAAATCATACTTAGAACAAAGAGACCGCTGACCTACATTCTCACAGTTGCATTATACTTAATGGTGAGGCATGTCAAATGAAATTCAGGAGTGAAGTGATCGGCACTTAGACAGGCTGCAAAAACAGCTGCCTCTCAAATTCCTAAGCCTCTCATTTGAAACCGTTAGAATAATCTTTTTGAAAGATCCAAGCAGGATTTCCAATGACTGAAATTTGCTTCTGAGACACAACGGAGCAAGACATTTCACATCATAGAAAAGCCACTTAACTCCAATGCATGGACCAACCTGAGCCAAACACAGGCACACTAAAATCAGAATATATGTTGCCTAAAAACACCTCCATATTCAGGACTGTTATGGCCACATTGCTGCAGTCTGTCAAAATAAGAGCAAGGTGTGCAAACCAAAGCAGTAGATGGCCACACCTGCATATTCTAGGCTAAAGACTGTTCGAAAACAAATTAAAACAATACTGTATTAAAGACAGTATTATTTTGGTTTACGCACATCTAAAGCAAATGTCCCACCTGAAGCGCTCTCTCTCTCTTGGGGAAGAGGGATAAAACCACTTCAAAGATACTCTTGGAGTAAGGAGCCAGAGTCTGCTTGACTTAAATTCAGTGTCCAGCCGCTGGTGCTTGCACCTTCCCCAGCCCAGACTATGGTTGTGGCCCCGCACGGGGCCGCTGGCCACAGCCGCATGGTAACAGGCCCATGAAGCACTTGCCCTGACTCGGGACAGGAGTTGTGTTTACTGGCTAAGAGGCAAATATCCCTCCCTTCCCGATTCTGGGCACTGAGCTGCTGAAGAGATGCTGTAAAATGCTGGGAGGTTTCACAAGTCACCGTTGGCCATCACACCTGAAGTCACGTTGCTTTCAGGGCAGTTTAAAACACGGGACATGCCTCAGGCCCAGCGAGGGGTTTGCACAGGCCCATGACCCTGCACGCGTGGGAGGACCCTGTGCCCAGCTCTCTTGCACAGTCCCACAACCCTTTGGACACTGTCATTTTGCTGTGGTTTTGGTACACAGCCAGCACGTGTTTTACCCAAAATCATGTTCAGAATAAACCTTTGAGTATAACAAGTGCCACAAATCAAGCTGAATTTGAACCCTGTGATTAAAAAATTCCATAAACCATGAATTTACCAGATAACAAATTTACCAGGGAGCAGATCTCAGACACACAGATACAAAATATGTTTACATGCGTATATCACAGAATCACAGAATCACAGAATGGTAGGGGTTGGAAGGGACCTCTGTGGGTCATCTAGATCCACCCTCCTGCCGAAGCAGGGTCACCTACAGTAGGCTGTAGAGGCCCTTGTCCAGGCGGGTCTTGAATATCTCCAGAGAAGGAGACTCCACAGCCTGCCTGGGCAGCCTGTTCCAGTGCTCTGTCACCCTCATAGGGAAGAAATTCTTCCTCATGTTCAGACGAT
>Ga0181612_171664_pt1 | contig 22839 bp, 15 predicted proteins | sample HoacroProtozoa21_FD_119630 | JGI IMG/M metagenome (GOLD analysis project Ga0181612, IMG submission 119630) | Hoatzin crop microbial communities from Cojedes, Venezuel. Combined Assembly of Gp0051906, Gp0051904, Gp0051908
GCCCCTCTCCCTCCGGCTCCCTGTCTTTGCCTGGTCAGCATGAGACCCCACATCACTCGAGTAGAGGCCATTTCATGGTCTGCCTTTGTCATCTTGTGCGGAGTTTCCAATTTTAGCCATTATTGTATCAACAACAGAAACTCTCCTGGCCATGGAGGGAGCATTGCAAGTTTTCACCCACCCTGGACCAGGCCACAGGTATTTTCAACCAATGGAAAAAAATTATCTCATTTCAGCTAAATTTATGTTCCTAGAAAAAAGAGCCAGCTGTGTTCCGTACTTGAGGAGTGCGTGCATTGCCGACCGAGTTCCAGTCTCCTCCCTCAGGGTCTGTGTTTGCCAGGTGTGGACCAACGCTGAAGATGGTGCGAGAAGTTTCTGCGCTGGGTAGCTCCCTCCCCAGGAGTTTGCTCGCTCACAGGCCAGGCTGGCGGCCACGGCGATGCAGGTGGTGTTTGCTGGGACTTCTTCTGGGAGCCCTGGTCAGCGTGAGGCCCCAGGTCACCTTCCCCTGCTCATGGCTGCCGTGGCCAGGAGTGCTCAGCTGAGGGCCAGGCTGTGAGATCCTTGTTCAAACCACTATGGACTGAGTGGGGTTCCAGAGCTGAGCCTCACTTTGCTTTTCAGAGAGAAGAAAAGTAAAACTCCATGAAAGCCACATAACCAGCAGGCTTTTTTCCACCCGGTGATCTCAAAGCAGTGTGCAGCGTTCCCTGAGGGAGTGACGTGCAGAAGCTGGGGCTCCTGCATCACACCCACAAACACCACCGCTACCCTTCGGATTGTGCGGGAGCCCCAGGGCAAGCAGGGACTTTAAGACCGGGAAGAACACGCTGGAGAGGGCAGGCTTTCACCTCCCTTTCCCTGAGAGAGAAGTCCCTTGGATCTGGAGCCCACTGTGTCGCCCACGTGAGCATCTCCAGCAGCACGCTGTGCCGCAGATGCAGCGTACTGGCCCCCGAGCCTCGGCGGCTGCTGGGGAGCTGCAGCCCCCTGCCCATAATCCCCATCTCGGCGCACGGCACCTCACCCTGCTCACCAGCAGCCTGCCTTGGGCCCCGCAGCCCTGCCTTGGCTGGGTGAGAAGGCGTTGGGGACAGTGCAGGGGATTTCTTCTCTTCAGAACAACATGGCCTGGCTTTCATCTCTGTAAAAGGGAAGAGAATTGGGAAGAGTTACTTGCATGGATTTTGACAGCTTTTCCAGCTTTTTGCACACGCCATCTCCAAGAGGTTCTGGGAGGTGCTTGTCATGTCCGCCCATCAGGGAAACCAGCCCCAGCACCAGCACCAGCACCGGCAGGAGTACGTGAGTTCCCATCCTCCGAGGGCAGTGGGGCCATTCTCTGGAGGCCTCCTCTCCACCCACGGGGATTAAAAACCTATTTGGCAAATGAAGAAATCATTTCCAAAGGTCTTGCACTTAACCTAGAAGGACCCTGTGGAGTCTGTCATCTCCTGCCATCCTCCCATAGGCTGGAAACTCGGCCGGGCTGCAGGGAGAGGCAGCAAACCCCGGGGGCCTGGGAGCGGCCGTGTGAGCCAGCAGAGCTGGCTCTCTGGCTGTGAACCCTGGCTTTCCTGTTTCCGCCCTTCTCACCCCGTCGTTTGACCCCCTCCTTCGAAGCAGACCAAATCCCATTCCCTAATTAAGTGATGTATTAAATCACTTTGGTAGCACTTCGACATTCTCTTGCAAACAGGCTTTTATTTTTATCTAAGCTTACAGAGGCACAAGCTGTGATGTGGCTGGCAGGGTGTTGTTAGGTAACATTTTATTAATTAACAGATGAAGTTTTAGCAAAGAAAATGTAAATTTTCCCCATAGACTCTTCCAGTATTATCTAGCAGCAGTAGTTTTCTTTCTGATATTCCCATGGTGAGGCAAGGGAAAAGAAACATTGGTAAGGCAATTATTATAAATGATTGTGCCTTAAAAGTCAGTAGAAATGCAGCATTATTTATTTATAGATATATCCACTAGATTAATCACTGGAGCTGCATCTTCTAATGAATCTTTTAGAGTTGTAAAATTAATACAAAGTGTTAGGAGTGTTTCTTTCTCCTGATCTCTACTCCTAGGAGGATTGAAATCAGTGAATGATAAGGGAATTTAGTGCACGCTGCAGGGAAGGAAGGGGAGAGCTTCGGCGGATAGATGTGTATTCCCGTTAAGCCAAAAACTACCCAAATGAAGATGTGTGTGCAAACGAGCTGACGCCTCGGGTTACTCGGCTGAGAAGTCGAAGGTCTCACTAAGTGAAAAATGGCAAGCGATGGTTATCCATGGAACAGCTTTTTCTGTCTTTGCTGGGCTGTGTGAGCGATACAACTTAATCCCGCAGATCCATCTCTCCTTTTCCACACGCACAGGTGGGAGAGATGTTCTTCTTCATCCAGTGCCCTCCTGCACCCCAATTTCTTCCTGCCTGAGGGATCTAGGGGGCTGTAAGTGGGTCCTGGACCCCACAGAGCAGCAATCGCTGCCTCTGAGCCCCTCGCCCTCTCAGACGCTGCCAGCTGGCTGGCCGGAGCTCCACATCCTGGCATCAGTGCCCAGCAGCACCCTTCAGATGGGGCTTTGTGCTTCCCAAGCAGAACCAGGGCCAGGAGGTTCAGCTGGCAGGAGGAAAACCCAGCGTGGGACCCAAAGAGCCCAGCTGGCTCCCTCACCTGCTCAGGGTCCCGCCTGCCCAGCTGAGCTGTGCCATCCCATCGCAGGGGTGGTACGCTCTCCTGCACCCTCCCCACCACAGAGGTGCCTCCCAGCACAGCTTTAAAAAAAAAAAAGAAGCCCTAAATACAGTCCTAGTCCTCAAAAAGTTCTCTCCAAGGATGTAGGCAGAGGTTGGCTCCTTCCAGGATGCTGGGAATTAAACATTTGAAATCTCAGCGCTCTTGGGAGAATCTGAGTCCAAACCACCATGCTTTTGCCCACCAGCTACAGACCTTGAGGACTGACTGGATGCATGGTGGGAGCTGAAACCTGCTTTGCCCACAAGCAGCAGCCCCTACTCCTTCCTGGAGCGCAGAGTGTAAAGCACTGGCGTTGACCAGTTGTTTCAGCTGGTACCATGAACGTTGTGTTCTCTGTAGATGTTGCTGAAGGATCACATTCTGCCTGTTGCTAGGACAAAGGACACTTTCAGTCTCAGATGGTGAGGAATTTGTTGATGTAAGGTATGTTTCTATGGGGAAAAAATGAACATTTTTGAGGGGCGAGTCCACCTTGTGCCTGGTTCATTCGGCCTTCCTCGTGCTGATGGGGGAAAACAGACCCTGAGGTCTCAGTGCTGGTATCAGAGGTTTGCCTGGGGCTATGAAGAAGGGCTATGAAACCAAAATGAACCTGAATGGCACCCTGAGCCATTCACCTTGGAAAACTATTTACAAAGCCAAAATATAAATATAAATCTCGAAGATGTATCTACATTATTATGAAGGGTTATTGCTTCTGCTTCATGGCCTGATTTCTGAGCCACTGCAAAAACTCCAGTCAGCTTTGGCAGACCATGAATTAGGTCACTGCTTCATTGGCATCTCTCAAAATAGCTCTGAAATAGATAGTAACAAAGATATTTAAGGCAAGATAAACCATACTGATGTTTATGGTGCTTGGTATCAAATTCTTAATTTGCAGTTGGATAACAAGGCCTTATGTGGTTGCTAAAATAGTCAATGAGGCTAAAACTTCTACACAACTGTACACCACTATGTAGTTAGGGTTGATGCTGTGTGTGAGAACTTCTTGGCATTGTCTTTGCTATTCCCAACTTTGCTTCCAGGGTTACCTGAGGTAATATGCATATATAGGCCATGGAGAGACAGTAGCTTTTCAAGTCTTTGCTAACTTGATCAATTAACTAGTTAGATAAAATAACTCTCAGTTCTCCAAACCTAGTTTCAAGTTGTAAAGTTTCCAACAGTTCAATGAAATGAGTGAAATTTTACTCATTGTGATAGACCAAGAGTTGTTGCAGGACTGCTACTTGTCAGTAGGCAAAAAGGCAGCAGTACTTTGGCTTTAGTGCTTTACCTGTGTTTGGTGAAGCTGAGCAGAACTTAAAAGTCGTCTCCCCAAAGCTGGTTAGCAGCCAGCGCGCTGATGAGATGCCCCAGGCACTGTGTGATGTGGGTCTGGGGCCAGGCACAGTGGGGCACAAACCCCCTCCGGGAAGAAGGGAGTTCATGGCTTGAGCGTTGTCACCGAAGCAGAGAAAGCATGTCCACCTTCCTCAGCCTTGGCATTGTGCCTGTGACCTGTGAGGCTGTATCGGAGTTCAAGAAGCTGTAGCTTTCATTTACCTTCCCAGCTGTGCACGGGCTTGTTCAGTTGTCACTAGAGATGCTGCGTCTGCTGGTTGTTAGAGGTTGCTTGTAGCCACTGATCAGTGCTTTGGAGGTTCTGGTCAGGTTCATCATGTCACCATGTGAAATTAGACATCTCTTTGTCACTGGCCAGAAAAATAAATGCTTTTATTTCTTTGTATTTTTCAGATAATCAACCCCAATTTCATTCAAGAAGGTGAGTTGAGGAGAGCTGTGCACTGACTGGCACGGAGGGGCAAGTCGGCAGCTGTGATTTACTCCGGTGCAACAGCATGCTCCGCACCCACCAGCGCTTACAGCGAAGGCAGCTCTGCGCTGCTCGGTCCCCAGGGAAAGCGGGCTTCCTGCTGGCTGCTGGGCTTAGACAGCCCAGGGCCACAGGAGAGGCTGAATCCCCCAAACCTGCCCTCACAAAGTCTCGCCCTCCGGCCAGAGCACAGCTCTGGGGGGCAGAGTCCCCACTACCTCCTTCGCTGAGCTGTCGACAGCTGGCTTTTAGTGAAGTGGGAGTTCTGGTAACGTAATCCCAGGACCCCCAGCTGCCTGGGACCCAGATCCTATAGCTGGTCCTATAATGTAAAAAAAATTAGACCTGCATGGGGAACATCCTCACCTGTAGATTAACAGAAGGTGTCACATGTGTGTCCCCATGTTTTCTTCCAGTGGCTCCAGAGTTTCTTGTGCCATTAGTGGACATCACCTGCCTGCTGGGGGACACGGTGATGCTGCAGTGCAAAGTCTGTGGACGGCCCAAACCAACGATAACCTGGAAAGGACCGGATCAAAACATTCTTGACAATGACAACAGCACAGCCACTTACACAGTGTCATCCTGGTAAGGTCCTGCCTGTGGATCCCAACATAGCTGGTCGTGATGGTCATGTTGCCCTCAAATACGGCACCAGCCAGGCTACAAGGCTCATTAGAAATGCAGTTAATCCAGTCTGGCATGGTGCATCGCCGTATCACTGCATCACGCATCAGCTAGAAAGGGGCCAAACTTTGGGGTGCGAGTAGCTCTGTTGCTTCCTGAGCTGTCATAGGGCACATCCACACAGTGTGTTGCTGGCAGGCGTGACCTTGCTCCTGTTGACCTCCTGAGCCAGCTGCAAGCCAGAATGTTTCCAACATATCAGTTTGGCTAACATTGGCTTCACGTTGCTGGGGCTTCTCTGCTCGAGACCTTTGGAAGGAGCAGGAGTTGAGCAGAGCAAGCCCTCACCAGCTTGCAGCAGCCGTATCTCACTGGGTGTTTTTTCATCTCATGGGCAGAGGTGGTAACTCCTGCAGTTTTCCTGAGCCTTTCCTCAGCTGTTCCTAAAAGAGCCTACATGTGCTCCTCGGAAGGCTACATCTGGCTGTGCCTGGACAGAAAGATGCTTGTCATGATGTTCCCGGAGCTGCTGGGGAGAGGAAAACCATCTTTGTAACAAGCACTGGGAATATCCAAAAAGATCTGGAGTTGAATTCAGGTCAGGTAGCAGCCTGCTGCTGGATGCTCATCTGCAGCTTATATAAGCAATTTGGGCAAACTGCCGTGGAAATCTCTGGGAGGCAATCTTTCATGCAAACTTTTCAGCACTTCTGGCTCAGGCTGAGATTAATCCAGAGAGTACAAAGTCACTGAAAGTGAAAAATGAACACTAAGAGAGAAGGGATTTTACATGTTCAATAACAAAAGTCACATCTGATCAAGAGCTTCCTTCAGAGACCATTGGCTTGTGCGGCCGCCCCAGAGCAACCAAAATTGTCTTTTTAGCCATTACTCAGTAGATTGCTAGTGCCTCATCTTCAGGCTTCTGGCTAGGGTTGGGATGGGGAGCTATTTCTGTACAGGGTTCTGCTTTCCATCACAGTCTTTTGCCTGTGCATTGACTCCCTGTGCACAATCAGCACTTGTATTGTCTTGTGGCTCATATTTATTTCCCAGTGAAGACACTGCCTGCCAAGGAGAGGCCCAGCAGATCAGTGCCTGTCTTACAAATCTTGCTGGCATGAGTGTTCGGACTGTGGGGGAAGGGGATATTTCTGTCCTGTTTTAAACCAGCATAGTCAGGCCAGCAAAAGCTGAAGCATCCAGGCAGTAATATTGGCAGCCACGTCCTTCTGCAGTTTCCGATAGATTGCACATTCAAGAATTAGTCTACCTTTGCCATCAAAGGAATTTATTGTTGGCTCTAAGCTGGGTCTCCAGTACAGCTAAAGCAGTTACACAAGCAAAATCCTTTAATTCAGGCCAACTCCCTTAAACTGCATATTGAAGACTGCAGCGTGCAAACCGAAGTGACTATGTACAGACCAGCTATAAATTCACCAGACTCCGCAGAGCTGTTTATTTGCTCAGATTGGCCCAAAGATCGAGTGTCTCTCATGAACTCGGCACTGGCAATCTTTATCCCTAGCTGTTGTGAGACGTCCGGCCTTCTGACCGGGGGCCTGGCAGCCCCATTAGATCAACGGCGCATGCTCCAGGGGTCTGAAGCTTCCCAGAAATGTCAGGCGCCCTGTGGTGTGCGACTGCCTTCTGCATCTGGGGGAAGCCCAGTTTGTCCGTCCTGTGTGGGACTTAACTGCCGAGGCACAGCAGCTCAGCATCTCCTGAGAGAGGAAAGACGTGCCTGGGGAAATCTTTCCAGACATATGGGGTGTAAGCATCCAGCTCTGGACAGGCACAGCAAATGCTTAGCTCCTGGACTTTGCTTGCTGCTAGAGTAATCCTTGCCCATCTCCTGTGAGGCCACAGCAGACAGGTGGATTTGCGTGGCAGGCAGTTTGGACCATTCTGCTTGAAGGTTTCATTAACAGCCTAATCCTGACATATGGAGGGGTGATACTTCGGTACCAAATTGCTGGGGGGATGTTCCTTCAAACGAGTTAACAAGATTTGCGTGTGCGTGTGTTTGTAATGAGGCAGGACAGGAACTGGCATAAAAAGCATTAGCAAGTGAAGCAGTGGTTTATAATCCAGGCTTCCTTTATCCACAGTGACTCCGGGGAGCTCACCTTGAAGATCTGCAACCTGATGCCTCAGGACAGCGGCATTTACACCTGCGTGGCAACCAACGAGCATGGAACCGCATCGACCTCTGCCACCATCAAAGTCCAAGGTAGCGCATCGGACATTAACACTGAGCATATTTCCCTTGCTGGGGTCTGGGACCACACAGGAACAGCCAGTGCAAAGGCAGCCAGACGTGGAGCTGTGCCAGGTGAATTGAGACGTTAAAATCACACAACCGTTCCTCAGCCAAGTCTCCCACTGATGGCTGAAGGCACCGCAGACTCTTTGCGCTTGATTAAGTCGTCTGATCATAAGCATCACATCTGGGAAATGAAAATGCCTTGGCAGTGGTTCAGCTCCTGCATCCTGCTCACAGCGCTGCTTCCCAGGGGCTCGGTAGGGTCGGCCAGGGGATGCTGAGCTCCCTCGGGCTGCCGAGACCCTATGGGGATGATGCCCCGGCTGCCCGCAGCGAGCTCTGGGCTTTGGAGTCTGCCTGGAACGGGGGCACCTGGGATCCAGCAACACCAGTTCTCAGCCCCCCGCTTCCCTGAGGAGGACGCAGGAGGTGAGAGTAAGGTTTGGCCTGGGTGAACTGTTCTGCAGGGACTCAACTCGGAGACATGTCTCTGAGCCTGAACTCTCAGCACTACACTTTGTGACTCATCTAATTGTAATGAATATGAAATGATGAGCTGATGCTCATGAGCTCCAGCTCTGGGAAGGGATCAGTTAGCATGAGGGATGAGGGGAGCCTGCTGCATTGAAGGGGATGGTACAGAGACAAATGTCTAACTGGTGACTTACAGACGCAGGAGCGTCACAAGCATTTAGAAGTCAATTTTTTTGGTCTCACAAACTGCCCTAGAGATGTAATTTCCTCAATTTATCCAAGCAAGTTAGTGACTGCACTAACTACTCCTGTGCTGAAGGGAGGCCTGAGCAAAACACAGAAGAATTACTGGTCGTTTGTCAATCTGCTGCCAAACACACCAAGCGCCATACACACAGAAGCACTCCGAAGGCCTTGCTTATGTCGCGTTTGGACACTTCACCGGTAAATGTCTCCCCACCTCCAGAACCTCACTTGCTGCTTGATGAAGTCCATGGGAATATTTGTTTTCCCCTGTTCCATGGGCTTTGCATCAGGTCTGGAGCTGGAGCAAAAATTAGCAGCAGCAGGTGCCGGGTGAAGAGGCTCTGCCTTTACAGCAGCTGAGCTCAGACAGATCCTCTGCATCCAAGGGGCTTTTGTCTCAGCCGGTCTCACAGGGAGCTCCCTGGGGAGTTGCAGTGCAGCTGACCACTAGCTGTGAGCAAGAAGAAGTTCCCCGTGCTGTAGCACTGTGAGACCACATCAAGGCAGCGGGGCTTGCAAGCAGCACGGTTCTCTCCTAGCTGCTGGTATGGAGGTGTCAGACCCACGGTGGTAGGTGTACGGGACCGTGACATTGCCTTGGCTCTGGTTGTGCCGGTAACCCAGTGTAAACCAGAGTGCTCCCTCTGCAAGGCACAGCTGCTGCGCAGCGACCTGACGTACCTGATACCCGATCTGCAGAATAAAGCACCGGCGCTTGTTGAGGTGACGCTGGACTTGGTGCGTGTTTTCTCTTCCCAAGGTGTTCCAGCTGCCCCAAATCGCCCCATTGCTCAGGAGAGAAGCTGCACCTCTGTGATCCTACGCTGGCTACCCCCATCCAGCACAGGCAATTGCACCATTTCAGGCTACACTGTGGAGTACAGAGAAGAAGGTAAGTGGTTTGAGCCGTGCTGGCTGGCTGGGAGAATGAGAACAAAGTAAGTCTCCTTCATGGCACAACAGGTCCCAAAAGCATCCTTGCCACCACTGGGGTGCCACTAGCTGTTCTCACACATCCCAAAGTCTAAGGCCAAATGAAGCCCTTCTACCATCCAGTTCAACTTCTCATTTATTACAGACCTTTCTGTTTCCTCCAGTAACTTACGGCAAGTAAAAGGTGCTAAGCTAAAACATATCCATCACTAAGGCATCCTTTCATCATTTGCATTCTACTGCCATGGTATCCATCCTTTCTGGTGGATGTTTCCTGGGAATGGAAAAACAAAGCAGCCTCATTATTGTTTTTATCTGGATAGAGTTGCAGATCCCTGCATACTTTTCAAGCTCATCTCTAAATCCATTGTTCTTAAAACCAACCATCGTTTTCCCCTGAAGAATTACATAGATATTAAATGCACTGTTTTCCCAAAATGCACAGGCATGTGCTCTTGAAAAGGGCATTTGAAATGATTCACATCCTGTTTTGTATTCTTCCTGCAAAGGTATGAGGGTCCCTGGGCAGTAAACCTTGCCTTAGGTATGTGGCCTCTGTTTTTTCCCCTCCATCCTTCAAAAAATCCTACCTGATGTTAGTGAATATGCAGACTTCATCACTCCATCATATTAATACCTTCTCTTCGCAAATACTCTGCCTTGACCCTCAATGTGCCATCACTGTGACTGGCATTTTTGTGAAAGAATAAAAGCTCTTCTGTTAATAACAGCCACCAAAACAAACAGCAAAAAAAGCAACAGTATTTTCAGTTTTCAGTATTCCTCCCACTCCAAAGGAATCACTGACTCTTCCCTGTAAAACCAACCTTGACCTCGTGAGACCTGGCAATAACAATTTGCCCACAGCACACACAAAATATATGGGTCATGGTAAATAATGTAAAGGTAAAAAGCCCTGAACTTACTAAAATAAGATAAAATTTTATATATTCTTGAAAGAAATCATAAGCTATGACAGGGCTCTGTGTCCCAGGGGTCCTTTTCTGTTCTGTGACCCTGTGCCGATGAATCAAGTACTGCTCCTTTGGATGCCACAGGTTAGGCAAGGGTTGGGTTTGTTTCTGTTAGGAGCAGAAACACGTGACAGAGTCACACATTTCTTTGCTGCAATCCTGCTCATCTGCAAGAAGTCCATACTAAGCCTCAGAAACCTGGTTCTCCTCCTGCAGCTCCAGGTTTCACTGTAGCCACCAAGTCTTCTGAAAGACTTCATCTGCAAAGCCACTTCAATTGCACTGATGCCCTTTCTCAGCTTCACCTGGGACTCCCTTGTCCACATTTTTTTTTTTTTTGCAGTATTTCTGCTACCGATTCTCTCACAGCAGAGCTGTCATCAAATCAGCTCTCCATTCCTGTCTTATCACGCTGCCCTGAGACACCATTTGTAGTACACAGCCATGGCTAGACTGCTGAGGAGAGCAGCTTGTCCCTGGGCTGCGTTTTTTCCATTGCTATCGGTCAAGTCAGGGGCATTTCCTTCTTCCCTCAATTAGCCAGACTGGAAGGTGGCTGCAACACAAAATAGCTTCCTATAGTCCTATAGTCCAGTTCCAGTTTAACAGAAATACCTCACTCTACCATAAAATTGCCTTTTAAAAAACCTGTGGATTTTAGCCTCCCAGGGTACTGCATGAGTTGGGCAGAGAAAGCCTCTGCTCCTAGTTCACGTATTGAGACTGTTTCCTTCAGCCCTCCTTCTCTCCCACCGTAAAACACAGGCTCGCAGGTCTGGCAGCAGTCGGTAGCTTCAACATTGGACACGTACCTCGTCATTGAGGACCTGGCGCCAGGCTGTCAGTATCAGTTCCGAGTGAGCGCCAGCAACCCCTGGGGCATCAGCCTGCCCAGTGATCCATCCGAATTTGTGAGGCTCCCAGAGTACGGTGAGTGGGCACGGCGAGGAGGGGCTGAGGTGCACAGGTGTCCACCTGTGCTGTCTGTACAGTGTGCTTTGATGGGTCCCGGTAGAAATGTTGATCCTGGACCTGGTAGGAATACCAGAGAAAGCCTTGGAGATGCTCAGAGCCAACTCCTGCCACTAGAAAGATTTTTCATGTCTGCTCCTCCAGTGGGGCTCTCAGCCTCCCCCGTCACAGAAGCTGCTGCAGTTTCCTAGCAGGTCCCTGCTTTCTATCCCAAGACCATCTCTTTATCTCTGAGCAACAGGCTCCATGTCTTGCCTGGTGTCCCCCCTGCGTTTCCACACTGCCAGCAGCACCAGGGTCTTCCACTGGGCAGCCCAGCTCTGCAAATCACCTTGGAAAATGTGCCTGCCCCGAGCAACGCAGCCAGCGCAGGAAGGCTGTGACGGAGGCGAGCCCCCAGCACATGGTGCTGCAGGGATTTGGGGTGCAGCTCACCCATGACAGTGCTGTGAGCAGAGCCCACATTTCCCCATGTTCTAGTAGCTCCAGCCAGTAACCAGGTCTGTGACTGCCTGGAATAGCCTGTGCTGGATGAAACGAGAGCTCACACGGCATCGCTCTACCTCCCGGTTACACACAGACATGCCCTCAGACTGTCCGTGTGGCCCTTTTCAGCCCTAAATTGCAAGGACAGATTTAAATCCGTCTTATCCATACCTTCCTCTGGGGAGCTCTGGCTTTTAGTGGTGCAACACGTTGGAGCTGTGCCCGAACAGTATGAAACTGGACTCATTGTGGTAATGTTTGCTGTTTTAAGAAATATAGTCTCACATAATTTTAAAATATGCAGTTTATGGTCTACAGGAAAATGTCATTAACTTTACGCTTTCTTGAATATGCTTTGTTCTCCAAAAGACTCTGCTGCTGATGGTGCCACTATTTCATGGAAGGAAAACTTTGACCTCGCTTATGCAGAGCTGCTTGAGATTGGGAGGTAATATTAACCATGCTTATCACAGCAATAAAACACCAAAACAATGGCTTGAAGCTTTTCCCTTGGAAGAAAGTTTAGGCTGCTTTTCATAGTTAACTTGAAAACTGCTGCTCCTTCCAAAGAGCACTGCACATTAAGTACTGATTAAAATACAGACTGGATAAAATACAGACTAAATCCTGTTTTTGAAGTTCAGTTGTGATTTGAAGATTGTTGCCTGGCAAAGTTGTGAACAATTAGGCAGCCAAATCTCTGACAGCCACTGCTACCTCTCACTGGTATCTCCTCTGACATTTCTGATTTGATGCGAGCGTTTGCAGTCATGACAATTTGCTTATTCTGGATATGCTTAACCTCAAAGACCGAGTTTGCCGAAGCACTTGGGCATGGGACTGACTTAATTCATGAGCCGAAGCACTTTGCTGATTGGGACGGTCAATTGAACGGGAGCCTAAATAGGAGCTGCAGACGGTGTCAGCCCTCGGTGCTCTGTGCAGACAGCAGACAAGGGGCATGCAAACAATTCAGGTTAATGCAGTTAGTTCTTCATCTCAGAGAGCAGAGGCAAATAATTCTGGGCTGAAAGGGTAAGAGTCTCTGGTTCTACAGAAAGAATAGTGATGTATTAGTAAGAGGCCAAGTGCGGCACATGGTTTCATGGAGTAGTTTTACTTTCAGGAATGGTACTAGGCACTAGTATGTGAGTTTCCTAAATGCTTTCATGACAGCTTTTCTGTTAATTTATTACTGTGTGCCTGAAACAGTGAAACAATAGGATAGGTTAGTGATTACTTAAAAAGGCTTTTCTTTTGGTTGTCTGAGAAGGTCTGGGCTCTTTATTAAAGCAACCGGAGAAGGGACACCCAGAGCTAAAAAAAGAGACAGAACCTGTAAAAGTGGAAGCAAATTGAACCCAGGGGAGATTGTTAGAGGACATCAGTATGGCTGCACAAAGCAAAGTGACACTGTTTGCTCTCAGTGTTTGCTAATCCCCAAAGCCTCTCTCCACCCAGGGTAAGAGACGGAGGCTCTTTGTTGGAAAAGGTTATGAACAACTAGTTAAGTCTGATGCCTTGTGAAATATTAATGTGTCAAATCAAAATAACACTTTGAAAATCAGTCTGCTATTGCACTGAAAACCAAGAGTGATTTATTCATGAGGCTCCTTCATTATTCTTTTTATTTTTTCAGGGGACGATTCTCCATAGTAAAGAAATGCATTCATAAAGCCACCCGGAAAGACGTTGCTGTAAAATTCATTAGTAAAAAAATGAAAAAGAAAGAGCAGGCAGCACATGAAGCAGCTTTGTTACAGCACTTACAGCATCCTCAGTACATCACTATCCACGATACCTATGAGTCTCCTACTTCTTACATCCTAGTTTTGGAACTGTAAGTATGTGGAGCTTGAATTCAACTCTCTGGGTAGGGATCATAGCCCTGCTAAAGCCAAGGACAAAACTCACCCTGACTTCAGCAGGGCAAAGACTTTGTCATCTGTTTTTTATTGACTGTGAAGTCAAATGCAATAGCCATTTTCTGCAGAGCTCCCACTGCCTTTTCTTTACAGTAAATAAGATTCAGAGGACAAATAATACTGCTTTCTGCTCCGGTGAAGCTTGAGTAATTGTATCAGCAGTTAGTTTGTCCCATTGAACAGCATCAGATTTATTCGGACGCTTTTGTCCACTTTTTATATTCGAGTAAATGTGTTTCAGCTAGAATGAAGCCTACATTCTTCTAATACCTCCTGGTGAAAAAAGCTGAGTAGCAACTATGCTTGCCTCTGTCAGGAGAAATAGCAACCAAGATCCAAAATGATTCTTTGTTACAGTATATCCAACAAAGTATATTTGGGCTATTTGCTTGTTTGTTTATACAGATAAATAAAACTAGGTGGAAAACATTTATTGGGTTAGTTTTCCCACACAACATATTACCAGCTGAAAATGTCAGTGATTTTTTTTGCTGCATTATGCGACCAACTCTATAAATAAATAGATGAATCCAACTAATTAAGAGGATCTGTTTTCAAAGGAATTGCCTCCGTCTATTGAATCCATCCTTAAGCAAATGAGTTTACTTTGAGACTGTTGCTAAACTTTTCAAGGACTGGAGATAACAGTTCAGGATTAATCATTCTACCACTTCATGGCCTGCAGTATCCTGAGATACCATTAAATACTCATCAGATCTTGCATTTTAGTTTCCTTCATTTTTAGGTCACGAAGTTTCCATTGCAATTTTGTTTTCAAATATTAACTGTTCCTAGAGATACCATGTGATATTTCACGTGCAGGGTTTGATTTCTTTGCAGGATGGATGACGGTCGTCTCTTAGATTATCTAATGAACCATGATGAACTTATGGAGGAAAAAGTCGCTTTCTATATAAGAGACACAATGGAAGCCTTGCAGTATCTTCACAATTGCAGAGTAGCTCACTTAGACGTAAAGGTAAGAAGAAAAGAGAACAATAATATTATTCGGTGCCCTGGTACAGAAAGTTCCCAGCTGTGCAGACAGGCAGGAGGTGCAGTCTGTACCCCAAAGAGCTGATCCTAAATGGACAAGCACCATCTCTCAGACCTATTGACCAGAAAAGGACTTACTGACCTGCAGCGCAAGGTCTTTTTCTTCCTTCAGACAAGAAATGCACTTATTTCCTTGATTCACTGGTTTGTTCTCAAGGGCTTTCTGGATTTAATGAAGGATAAGGAGGACATCTGAGACAAGAGTGAGATGTCACTAGCACCTGACTGAAGGGGAATTATAAGATAAATCCACAGGGTATGATCTGGGCTCATACCTGCACCAACTTAGCTGCCAAGCCTCCTGAGCAGAGCTGGCTTGTGCCCAGGCAGCTCTGGGCAGGCCAAGAGGAGCACGTGTCTCCCTCGCATCTGCAGCAGTGCCCTGGAGAGCCCACAGCAAGGGGAGCAGGGGTGCAGGGGAGAAGGAGGCGGGGAGGGCTGGCAGGAACAAAGCAAAGCAGCATGCTGCATCCTGCTGGAGAGCCTGAGAGGGGAACGGGGTGGGAAATGCACCCAGGGAGAGGTTCGGAGGAAGAACAAGCTACATTGTGGAGAAGAAATTCAGGCAGTCTCTAATGTCACGCTCAGTTCGATTAGCACAGCTCGTCCCTCCTTTTGTCAGTACACATGGCAGGAGGCACTGTACTGTCCTGGATTCGGCATTGTGCTGCTGTCCTCACCAACAGCCCAGTTATCTTGGATGACACAGAATTAGCGATTGAAGTTATGATCAAGTGTTTTCAGTTTTGTAATCTGCAGCATTGATTCAGGTTGCCAGGGGTATCAGATAATCCATAGTTTTTTTCAGGCTTAAATGCCAATTAAAAATGGAGAATGAGAGACTAATTTAACTTTCTTGTACAGTGGACAACCTAGCTCTCTTCTCAACTCTCCAACCCTCAGGCATGTCAGATGAAGTGATGCTTTTAGTCTTCTGCTGCCTAGTACCACTATAAAAACAAGTTTCCTTTTGTACAGTACCTTATGTGAGCATTAGTCCCAAAAGGCTAAATCACCTTGGTTTCTTTCAGTAAGACTGTTTGTATTTTCTGCTGTATTTATAGGACCTGTCAAAAAATAGGTATCACTTGGAGGTAAGAAACTGCACTGAATTATCTGTTTGATCATAAGATATTCCCAGAAACAAGGTGGGGAGCCAATTTTCTGTGACCTATTTACAGTTCTCCTGAACAAATAAAGCACCTCTGTTGCTAGGTGGAAAGCAGGAGATGCACTGGTAGTGACAGCAGACCTAGCCATGGACTGTCTTGTCCCAAGATCCTGCTCAAGAACTTGCTGATTTTGTCGATGCAGACTGCACAAGAGAAGAGCAAGCGGAGAGACTGGAACAGCAGTGTAGTGAACTCTGCTTTATATATATATCCATGAGGCAGCAGTAAAATATGCATGAGGATGAGAGCCTATAGAACAGAATAGTGAGTCTAGAGAGGGTGCAAGAAATAAATTCAGAAATCATCTCCATCATTCCAACAAAGGAAGCAAAATCCATGTTAATTCCCCAGAGAGGACTGTATATGGAATGCTCGGCATCTCCCACTGAGAGAGATATTAAATACTGCAAGAGTTGGTAAAACTGGTAAAAAACAACTGAGATGAAATATAACTACACTCTGGCTTGGAAGGCTTGATTGTGTCCTGGTGTTTATAAGGGAACACTGGCAGCGCCATCCATGTCAACTGACAGCAGCAGTAATGGCACGCACCAGAGTCCCTCCCAGGAGATGTGGTAGTGGGAGCAAAGTTGAACATTTACTTCAGGAAGAACATTTCTGCTATGAGTTATGCACATTTATGTAGCTAGTTGTCATGTAAACAAATGGAATGTAAATCAACTGATCAGACATACACAAGTCTTATAAAAATTAAAAAATCTGTCAGTGCTCTTAATCTGTAGAGATTAGTTTGGGAAAATAAACTGTGAATATTTGAGGCAATGTGCAAAATTCCACTGTATTGCCCTAGTGCAAAATGAAGCTGTTGTCATTGCAACTTCAGCATTGATTCGAATTTACAGTAGTGTAAAGAGCAGCTGAGCTGGTTCCTTGTCATTCCCTCTCCTGATTTGTACCTCCCACATCTGATTAAATGTGAGTTTTGGTTGGCTATTAAACCTAAAAGCAAAGCTAAATATTTAGATAGAGGCTTATCTAGAATGGAATCTACACAAAAATATAATTAAGTTTTTGTTATTATCTTTTCAACAGCCAGAAAATCTGCTCATTGATTTAAGGATCCCGGTACCTCGTGTCAAGATCATTGATTTAGAAGATGCAGTTCAGATCACAGGTCATTACCACGTCCACCACCTCCTCGGAAACCCAGAGTTTGCAGCTCCTGAAGTTATCCAAGGCCTTCCTGTCTCCCTCAGCACGGATATCTGGAGCATTGGGGTTCTCACCTACGTCATGTTAAGTGGTGTCTCTCCATTCCTGGATGAAAGCAAAGAGGAGACTTGTATCAATGTGTGCAGGGTAGATTTCAGCTTCCCACCTGAATACTTCTCCGACGTGAGCCATGCTGCCAGGGATTTCATCAACGTTATCCTCCAGGAAGATTTCAGGAGAAGGCCAACAGCAGCCACTTGTTTACAGCATCCATGGCTGCAACCACACAACGGCAGCTATTCGAAGATCCCACTGGATACCTCCCGCTTGGCTTCCTTCATCGAGCGCCGCAGGCACCAGTACGATGTGCACCCAGTCCCCAGCGTCAAGAGTTTCCTGATGAGCCGGCTGAACCCAGGCACGTAACAGCTCCATCCCTGGGGTGCTACACTGCCGGTCCTGAGGCAAGGCGCAGGGAGCGAGCAGGCACAGAGCACATCTGTCTGTATATAGTCCTGTATCCAGCGTTTGCATTTCACGCGGCTTCCCCAGCTGCACGGTACAAATCATTGCAGAGGTGGCAGGACCTGCCCAGTTCCTCAGGACCAAAGCAAAAGGGGTAACGGCAGCAGGCACCTGCTCGCTTCCCTCGGTGGGCTGCTCCTGGGACACATGGCATCGTCACATCCACCGCCAGAAAAGGACTGCGGGAAGCAAACACCAACTGGAAACGAGAGCCAAAATTGCAGTAGCCTTAATCTTTGTGAGGCAGCCTTATAGAAAATCCTCTTGATCTTGCTGAACTGATTTCAAAATGTATGAGAGATTCGGATTAGGATAGTGGGGGGGGAGCGAGACTAGGCTGACCTTAGCATGTACTGCAGAACTGGACTGCAGCCAGTTTTTACTGAAATCATTGCACACCTGCTCCAGGTTAACAGTCGGATTTTGCATGCCCCGTATGCCCAGGTCTGCCATGATTTCAGTGGGGACTCTGCCTGCGTAGGACATGCAAGATCAGGCCCCAGTCTCCACTGGATCAGCTTCCATGGTGGCGTGGCTGACATAGATACACTCTCGTTGTGTGGTAGTGCTCGGATCAAAACCCCCCGTCAACCCTTGGGCTTTCTGCTGTGTCAACTCAACATGCAGGACCTTCTGGAGCTACGATTAAGGCAATGAATTCATTGGAGCATACAGCTGGTTTTGACTAAGCACAATGGAACTACGATGGGTTTTTTAAAAGCATTTTATAAACACTGTACAGAAATCTTTTGCAAAACCTGTGCATTGAGAAAAGGCTGTGTCCAATTTTTGCAGTATCTGTAAACTACATGATGACGACGAAGACAATTTTTTCTATCACAGGTTTTCAGTATACATATATTGTATCATATATATAGATATATATATAAAGGATCCTGTTCCATTCCTAGCTTTAGAATTGCTTGGCCCAAAGTCCATCTAAGCCTTTCAGAGTGCAGTAGGAGTGGTGAGTTCATCCATTTGCTTATAGCTTGAAAATCGTTTTCAGTGTTATAAAGTATGTCATTTGTTTAATTTCCAAATTTGTAAATATCTCTCAGCCGCCGTTAGCACCCCATCACCAAAGCATACGTGAGGGTATTTTTTATGTCCAAACCTTAATTTGTAATAAAATAAAAAATATTCACAATTAAAACATTTCTCTCTTGCAAGCCAAGTTGCAACATCATCATATTGATGTTACAGTGACGGAGCCGGCCTTAAGTATAACCAGTGCAGGGAGTCCGCAGTGACAAATCAGCAGTTCGTAGGCTGGCCAAATCTTCCTCTCTAGCAGTGAGACTGGGAGGGGAAACACCTCCCCAGCTGGGGCTTCCCCATCCTGCTGCCACACCATAAAACTCTATAGCCTCACAGGGTGGCGATCAAAGAGTATTTTTTTTTTCCCCAGGCATGCGAGGGCTTTGTCTCGGTGCTGAGTGCCATTGCTGTGCCTCTAAGGGGAAATGTCAGTTGTTACCAAAGGTTTTCCTAAGGAAAAGGGCTTGATCTGACCGCGTGTGCTCAGTACAGACTTTCTTGTAAGGGCAAGAGTCAATTTAATTCACCATTCAAGTAACTGCACTGTGAGCCTGCAATGTATCTGCAGGAGCAAAAGCTGTCTGCCAGCATGTGGTGGAGATAACTCTGCAAGTGCTGTTAAACGCTCAGGGCTCTGCTAGCCTTTTTTTGATCCACCTCCAAGCTCAGTTTCATGGTAGGTAGGACACCTGGCCCTTCTCTTTGTGCTTGCTCCATCAGTATGCTGGAGTGGTCAGAAGAAAGGAGGCACAGCAAAAAAAAAAAAATGTTCAGCCCCACATGCACGCGATATAAGAACAGACCTTGAGGTCAAGGAGCCACAGTCAGAAGGGTGAGCCCGGCTGCCTGCGCAGAGTTGGAAGCAGTGTAGGAGGCTGTGTGGCTGATGGAGAGAGATCTAATACAGGGGGAAGTTGTGGAAAGGCTTGAAAGAGACAGCGCTCACAGAAGGCTAAACCTTCTGGATCAGCGAGAACCTGTCCCAGTTTCCCTCTGCAGTGCAGCAGCTAATTTCCTAAGCAATCCAGCAGCACCCCTTAGACAAAGACCAGACTCTCATCCTGAGCAAGCATGTGATTTCTCAACAGCCAAAACATCTTCAAACAGCAGTCATCAAGGGGTGTCTTTAATTAGCACCAGCCTCAGGTACTTCCTCACTACAGGACTGTTTGTACTTCTTCCTATTTGTCAAAGCTGGCTCTCTGTGCTGTGATTGCGCTGCCCTTAAAAATTGTTTATGGAAGTGTGGTTTATAAAACCGACAGCTTTTATTAGGCCTGCGGGTACAGTCTAAGCCACAGTCTTTCTGCTTGGTGTTAATACAAACAAATTCTCATGTATCACATGAAATCTGACGTTATTTATCATTTTATTTTCCTGCCTCCAGCATTCGTACGTCAGACTGCAGCAGCAGCCATTCCTCTTTGAGGGAGAGCTGGAGGTGCTGAATTCTGAAGATTTTTTTTGAATGTTATGAGGTTGCTTTCCTTTATGGCTCTGCTTTTTCCATATCCATGTCAGAGATCTCCCCTTCCTGGGCACCGCTCTTCTTACAGCACATTCAAGAAAACTCGAACCTGTTAGTACTTCCAGATATATTTGTGATTATCAACGATTCTTGCATTTTAAATCAAATATTTCTTTTGCCTGAATAATATCAGGTTGACATGAAATGCTGCCGTATGATAAATACAGACGAAGTATTCTGACCTTGCTCTCTTAAGGTCTTTTTTAGCCAACCTGTGGCCTCCCTGCAGATCCAACAGGTCCTGTAACTCTGTTGTAAAGAGATTACAGAGCTGAGTAAGTAGGCCTGGAGTGAGCCCACTGAGTGAGAAGCACCACAGCCAACCCCTTCGCACCACTGCCAAACCCTTCGCAGCATTCAGCAACTACTGAATGTTTTTGTGCATGAAATACTGCCTGTAACAAACACGGGGAAACACAGTTTCCCATAAAGCTCTGTTAGGCCTTTACAAAGCTCCCCAGAGAGCAGCTGACTCCAAGGGGAAGCTTTCAGCCCGCAGCTTTACCACTCAGGGTATTCCCAAGACAGCAGAGCGAAGGTGTGATGGTAGCTGCACCCTCTAGCTTCTCCAGCAGCTGGAAAGACCAACAGTAATGCCAGCAATGGAGCAGCACAAGCTGGGCGCAGAGCGGCACTCCGCACACAGCCACCACCTCCAGGCATCCTCACGGTGCTCTGACCCTGCGCTGACATTGAGGTACGCTCGCTCCGAGCATTCCCCAGCTCCAGGCTGAGCGGCAGGCCTGCAGGAAGGCAGCAGCAAGGGTGCCAGTCAAACAGAGGCCAGAGGGCACGCTGCCACACGGCGCCCGTTATTTAGGCATGTTTAATGGGTGCGCGTGGACACGAGAAACTAATTCACCTCTCTCTCTGCTCCGCTTGGAGCAGCCAGGCCAGGCCGTTTCACTCTTAGCCATCGAATAGGAAATGTGACTGCGTGTGCAACGCTGCCAGCTCCCATCAGGCGTCCCAAGCACTTGCTGCCCTGTTTGTGGGAGATCCCCACCTCTCCACCAAGCTGCCAAGCTCCCTACGCATCTTACTACAGGGATGACACACAGCCAGCCCAACGTTTTAGACTTCAATATTTTAAAGCAATCCAAGCTTTAAAATTTGCAAAATTTCTCTCTTCCTACTTGTACCAACAAGTCTTGTTTAGTCTTACTGCCCTTTTATTTTAAATGACTCTATTTTTTTCAGTAACATTTATCTTTAGAAGCATTTTACCGTCAAACTAAGTTAATGCTGAGACAAAGTCTTTGCCCTCAACTGACCTGTACAAGTTCTGTGGCTTCAGTGGAGTTCATTAGCGTTGCTGTCGATGCTATTAGGCCTTTGTTACGAATACCGTGAATAAAGCCTAAATGCAGAACCGCACATTATGACCTGACTGTATGTAACCATATTTTAATACCCTTGAAATGAGGGGACTGCACCAAGTGGCCTGAGATAATATAAACTTCAGATACAGATGTAAAGGCCAGTCTGTATGTACAAAGGTGTAACAGATAAAATTAGCGCACACAGCGGCTAACCACCTGGTTTTGTTTCTGTTCCTTTCACTGCAGAGGTAGATTCTCCTCTAACACAGGGCTTGGATTTATTTTCCAGCTCATCCTTTCATGTCCCATCAGAAAATGGTGCTTTCCCAAGCAAATAAAATAAAATCCCATTTTACTAGGCTGACTGCGCACTGCCATCAAGTGATGAACTCTCGTTCTGGGATCTGTATAGTGGTGAGTGTTACCATAGCATCGGGATGCTCAGTATTCGCTGTAACTGTAGTCTTTATTATGAAGCTAGTGAAAAACCAACATCTTCTCTCCTCAAGCCATATCTCACCTTCATGTCCAACTTCTGATGCTGGTGCTTTTAATTCTCTTTCTACCAAACTGTCCGGCGTTGTTCTGCCACTGAGGTCAATTTGCTAATAACTTTTGGAAGGCAAATGCAACAGAAAGAGCAAAAAAAAATAATAATTAAATCTCAGACTTACTCATTGAGAGGAGAGCAAACAGTTGGAATATACTGATGCTTTTCAATCTTTGCAACAGTCAACCGAAGGAGGAAAAAAGAAACAGTATTGCTAACAGCTCAGCATTTTCAAGGTGCAAAGTAATTCCACAGCCTTAATTATTTCAGTGTATTGCTGGTCTGCCTTAAATGTATCTTCAGTTTCATTGCAAATTTCATTTTGTATGCACACAATGTTGTTTTGTAAAGGTAAGTTTGTAAATATTTCCTTTGTAAGTTTAACCACTCATGTGTGCTGTTGTGAGGTGATTACTTGCTGTCCCACGTTATTATGACTGTACTGCAGTATATACGATCATCGACAGATGTAGCTTCAAACTGTACATCTTGTGTCCTTGCATTCCTATAAATAGAGTATACTCATGACTCAGTTTCTGGGCTTTTTTGATTAAATACAACTGTTCAGAGAAGACCGGCTCAGTCTCATTTCACCCGTACGGCGAGCCTTCCGGGGCCTTCAAGTCTCAGAGCTCACCGACCGCTTTACCCAGCTCATCTTTTTCGGAAGGACGTTCCCAGGAAACCAGGCCAAGCGCCTATGGCCCCAGCCAGCGCCTGGCCTCACGTACCGCACCCCTGGGGCCAGCCAGCCACCTCGGAGTCACCCCGACAGCCCCGGACAGCTGCCTGGGAGTCACCCCGACAGCCCCGGCCAGCCGCCTCAGACACCCCGACAGCCCCGGCCAGCCGCCTGGGAGTCACCCCGACAGCCCAAGCGCCAAGCAAGGGGCTTTCCGCTTCCCCGCGGAGCCGGGCGCTGCCCGAGAGGGAGAGGGGCAGGCCCCGAAGGCCCCCCCTGCCTGTGGCCCAGGACCCCATTTCAGCTCAGTCC
>Ga0181612_105693_pt1 | contig 22830 bp, 14 predicted proteins | sample HoacroProtozoa21_FD_119630 | JGI IMG/M metagenome (GOLD analysis project Ga0181612, IMG submission 119630) | Hoatzin crop microbial communities from Cojedes, Venezuel. Combined Assembly of Gp0051906, Gp0051904, Gp0051908
AGCATTTCCTCACCTTGGCTCCTCTGCACCGCAGAACAAGCTCCAAGCTGCGCTCTGGAGGGAGGAGGGGGTCCAGGACCCTTTTCCAGCAGTTCATAGCTTGTCCTATGAACCACAGAGCCTTTCTGTACACTGGTCCCGCAGCTACAAGTGCTCTGAAGCACGTTCCTCTCTGCCTGACTCATTTCCCTAACCCTCCTGTGTGGATTGGTGGGTTTACCTGGCCCAGGCTCATCTCTGTGCCTCCACCAGCAGCACCTCCGAGCCTTCCCTCTGCAGCCAGGGGTTTCCTCGGCTGCCTGCAGAGGAGCAACTGGCTTCTCCCAGCTTTGGCTAGGCAAACCGACATCCCAGGGTGTTTCCAGCTGTGAGAACAGCCATTTCAGGGGAACACACACTATTGTGCATTAGATCACACTTGACAGGGACGTGAAGCAGCCAAGACCAGCGAACAGAGGGGTTTGCCCATGCCCCAGGCACTCCATGAGACAACACTTCCCCCCTCCACCCACCCTGCTGCAAGCAGGGGAATTCCCGGTGGGACAAAGATGGGCGCTCCCTGGTCCCCCAGCCTCTTCGCACAGGACGGAGGTGGTGCTTCAGGCAGGGGACGCGGGACCCCAGCGGTGGGTAAGGGATCACTAGGAGCTGGACGACAGGAACTAAACCGAAGTGCCAGAGCTTCAGTGTAAGTATTCCGGCTGAACCTGAACCCCTTAAATTAGAAGGGATGAACCGTGAGTCAAATGCCATTTGTGAAACACTTCGGGGTCCCTCCTGCATTTCAGTGAGCTGCATCATATAGCCAGCTTTCCCAAATGTTTAACCACCAGGACTGATAGGAGCAAACATCCAAAGATTTGCTCACCTGATGGCTGCAGTTGTGAGGCTACCAAGGCACTCGTCAGGCTGAAGGGCAAAAGACGGGGCCAAACCATGTGTACAGTGCGTTCCTGGTTGCCTCCTTCTGGGAAGCAGTGACCTGCCTGTCCCAGCACAGTGCAGCATCTTGGAGCATAGTATCTTGAAGCAGGGATAGCAGCGATTTGCATCAAGGAGCGCTCTCCATCATACCCGTAAGGATATCTAGGTGTGACTAAATATCCCTGAACCCCACCATAGAATGCATCTAGCACATTAAATAATTACAAAGAGAGACGTGAAGCAAATGCTCTCAGACAGCAGAGGTATGCTACACTGCAACCTAAAGGCATGACCAAAGACTTTGCAGCTCTGCAAGAACGAGCTTTAATTACCTAGCCCAGGCACTGATAATGCAGCATAGATTAGCTGCTCAAATATTTAGTTTTCTCCAGCCAGTTTTCCATCCTAGGCTGGGTCTCACATCATTATGGGTCGACTGCTAGTTCTGGCAAACCCTCTTGTGCAAGGACCAGGGTGCTGCGGGTGGCAAAGCCAGAGGGTGCAGCTCTGCGGTGGGACAGTTGGTGGGGAAAAAACTGCTGCTTCAGCATTCACAGGCCAAACCAGAGTAATAAATAACTACTATAAAGGGTTGAACTGGGGATTCCAAGTACCTGTAACACGATAATGTTTGGAAACAAATGGTCTCTGGAAGCACTGAGTAAACAGAAGGTTCAGTGACTTCACGTATTGGAGAGATGAAAAATTGCACATTACAGGATGACGAGGAGCCAGATACCACTCCTTGCTGACAACAAACCAAAGGCCAAGATGGCAGCGCAAGTTTCACACTAGTAGGGATTCAACACCGGCCTCTGAGCACCTGCTATTGCTTTGTTATCTTCTCAGAGGGAAGGATCAGGGCTTATTTTTCTGTATTTCCAGCTACTTTTGCTGAGGATCCAACTGCCTCAGTTTTCTTGCACTGGCAGCGAGAAGCAGTTATTTGCTGGGTCAGCTTTAGATCCCTGGCTTCTCTATGAATCTCTCACTGGGCTACTTCTATTCTCAAAGAGCCTTCTAAATAACATATACAGTTTCAAGCCAAAAGGGAATTATGCCGTCCAGGCAGCTGTGGTTTATTTGTGTCGAGGTGGGGGCACTAATGTGTATTTGGCCATTCGGAATCACAATTCTTTCAACGTCTTCTAAATCTCAGTTTCATCATTCCTACAGAAACAGTGTCTGGTAGCTATTCCAACACCTTAACTATTAAATTGCTGGAATCAGTTTCCTCTTTCCCTGCTTTTGTGTATGCATTTTCTTCTCTGAACAGATTAAAAAAAACCAAACATGCACATAATTTCTTCCCCCAGGATCACAATGACAAAACTTACCATTTTTATGATGTTAGGAACTTTGATGTTAAAAAGTTGGGTGCAATATTGTATCTTTGAAAAGTTCGTGTTTCTGTGCTGCTATGATTTTTCCAACTAATATTTCCTTCTGCTCTCTAAATTTTCTTTACTTCAAGCTTTCATTTTGTGGCCCTGCCAAGCTGTCTATATTTTCTTAAATTCTCATTTCCTCTGGCACGCGTTTCTTGCTTATAGTTACAGTAACTAAAAAAAAAAAAGACAGAAAAAACGATTTTGCACTGAGCCCAATTTCCAGTCTGTAATCTTCTTTTTCAATATTGCTTTACCACCCTCTTTATTCTCATGTTTCTGCTCGCTACAAATTTACCTGCTAGGTTTGGAAACTATTAATTCACTTTGTTTTCAGAACTGTTCGAAAAGAACTAAAGAAGCAGCATCCTGGTCTGATGCCATTTACAAACTTCTGTTTGCTGTGCAAAGGCTTCATTTGTGCTTTGTTCTTGCTGGTTACTCAGGGTGCTGCATTTCTTCCCTCTTACGCCTCACTCTGTTTTTCACAGCACCAGTGTTTTCGTGTTACTCTGTCTCTTGCTTCCTTCCCCCCTCCCCAATATAAGAGTGTGTGTCTGTCTGTCTGTCTCATCAGCATTTAAGGCTAATTCCTGCAACGGACACCAAGCTTTCTGAGAGAACCGATCACCACCTAGCTCAGTGCTGAATTAGGTATTCAAAGCACCAGGCTAGACTGAAAGATGTTTTGTGACTCAAGATTTTTTGGGGCTACATGAGTATTCCTTGCTTATGCAGGAAATAGCAGGAAAACAGTATTAAGATAATAGCAATGAAAGTAGAACTCCTTTCTTGTGGAGCGTTAACACCATGAACGAGGTGAAGGACCAAAGATTTAATTTATAATAATACCAGGAGCAGCAATTTCCCCCGAAACACTTTCTGAAGTATTCTGAATCTTCACAATACTATGAAGAAATAAGTATTTTTCAGTCATTATTTACAGAGATAAAGTGAGTCATCAAGATGTTATTGCCCAGACTTTCAAAAATACGAGTTCATATTTTGTGCATTGAGTTCTCCATGTGCTTACCATAATTGCAGACTTAATCACAGTACGGATACACACGTGTACATGGGAGGCATAGTCAGGGACACTCCCATTTCCCTGAAAACGCTGCGCCTGTGCAGGTGGCGGAGCTGGGAAGGTCCTCACTAATGTAATCTGCAGCCAGGACTTGCAGAAGGAGACTTCGCTCTGTCAGTGTGCAGGGAAGAACAGTGGCAAGACGACCTTGTTTTCCTAGGAAGAGTAAGAGGAGGAACTGGCTGCATCAGACTGAGATTACCTGCGACGGAGCAGAGAGCAGAGGAGGACACCTTCAAAGGGGAGCAGAGAGATGAGCAATAGGAGAGGAAATGGGAGATCATCTTTTTTACACTTCATCTAAAATTGTAACTCTCCCCCTCCTTTAGCATTGACAAAGTCTGGCATCCACCACACACTTCCTTCAGACAAGGCAGCTTTCCCTCCCTGATGCCCTACTGCAAGGTCCTGCTGTGAAAGGCACCAAATCACTGAGGCAGCTCCAGGGAAACTCAGATTTGGGGCACAGAAAGGCAGAAGAATTGGAACTGCGTGAGCAAGCAACCAAGATGAGCTGAAAGACTGGTTTTCTAGGACCATCCAGAGTGCCTCGGAAAAATAAGAATCAGGCAATGACCAAAATGGAAATGCAGAGACCTTGGTACAAGAAAGAGCAGGTGGCAAGAAACTGCAAGGTGCCGCAAACAAAATGAGACCTTGCTGCCCTTTTGAAACCAAAGCGTGCAAGGCACAGCCCTTTGCTCCTGGTATCTTTTAGGTGTACATCACAGCTTCTAGCAACCGAAACTTCAGAGCTGCTGGGTTTCAGTTGTCACATTTTCAGTCCTGGTGGGAGGAGTGGTGCTCATAAAGTCTGCTCCAGGCTTGTTCACTTTCTGTCAGAGAGAGTTGCTGCTGTTAGGAAAGTCTCTCCTCACCAGCCATCTCAAGTATTTTCAATAAGCTTTTCTGACCAAGAAATATTAGAAAACAGGTCCAAAAGCCAGAGGTAAATCAAACTGCTCTACCTAAAAGCAAAAGACATTCATTTTTGTCACCATTTTAATATCTTTTGCTCTGGTGATGAAGGAGCTGACTCTGTTTTCAATTTTACATGTACTTCTCATCTTGCTGACTTGAACTGTTGCAGAGGAGAAGATGCTAAGCTCCAAGCCAGGAATTACTTAGCAATAGCATCTCCTTTTGGAGACAAAGCAGAAAATCCGTTCAGGGTCGGGTTAGGCAAAGGTGGTAAAGCATAAAGAGAAGGCAAACAAACCCAGCAAAGACCCCCAAGGTGAATCCTCCTTGGCTACAGGCCTACAATACAAAGCTGTGCTCTGATGAAATCTATTACTTTATGAGCGCAGTACCTTTAAAGTAAAGTATTCTGAGTCAAACATCCTTAAGCCATTTTCTTCTAACTTCACGATTTTTCTGCATACAGTCAATGCATTGCAAAGAAAGACCAAAATCCCAGCACGTCAGAGACTTGTGAGGGTGCTTCCAAGCAGATTTCGGGAGACCCCACTGGGAGGGGAGGTGCGCTCTCCGGGGCAGAAATGTTTTGGTGGCTCTTGCAGGAAGAGCTATCGTGACATGCAGAGCTCTTCCTGAGAAAACCAGGTTCTGGTATATTCAAAGATCTTGATGGGGAGTGAAAGCTTTTGATAACTCTATAGGAACTTGGCGTCCGTGCGTTTTTCTCTCTCTCTCTGGATAAAGTCTTGGCAGCTGCTCCGAGTCTATTTTAAACAAAGCCAGTGATTTCTGGAGAGATGGAAAACACATGAAGGGCACAATGAAAAACAAGCAGAAAACCTGACTGCAGGACAGAGGGAAACAAGGGTGATAAAGAACACTGCTTCCGCCTCTGGCAGGCAGGCAGGCAGGCAGGCAGGGCAAAGTCTCCTTCACTGCACACCACCGCACCAGGGCTTCTCATCAGGTTGCGGTCACGGGTCCTGCTCAGAACTCAGAGCTTTTCCCTGCTAGCTACCCTCCCCTGGCTGGCGCCCCGTGCTGCATGTCCCTTGTCCTGAGCGCCCAGATGCTGCTGGCGGCAGGAGGTGGCCGTCACGGCAGAAAAAGGGAGCAGGAGACACAGACAGCAATGCAAAGGCCAGGTCCATTACAAAATCTCTGGTACCCAAAACAAAAACAAGTTATCTGCAAAGAATGTAATTATGGTCAAAGCCATATATCGGACCTAGGGCCAAGAAAGGACTGTTTATAACTGTCAGTACGTAGAGAGATGAACCTGTAATTTATGTAAGCTGAAACATTATAATTGTTGATCCAGAAGCCTCCTTTCCTGTTGAAAAGCTTGGTAGCTAAGCCTTGGTCACTTGGATCGTGTGGGATATCCACGCAAAGCCTTTTACTAAGCTCAGTTTAAAACATGACATATGTGTATAGTGCAACCAGTGGGACACGTCTTGGCTCAGCAACCCGTCCTGGGCTGCGTCCCTCCTGCCCCTGGCATGAGGTGCTTCCCAGGGCCATGCACCGGGGAGCTCCAACAGGCCAGTAACACAGACAAGCAACTACTATGGCCTCACGTCTGTCTTTAGGTCCTGCCTACACAATCCATATGATCAACTGCCTCTCTTGCTTCCCGTACGCATGGAAGATTGCTGTTCCGTGCTGGGTAGTCTCTGTTTGCACTGTAACCTCTCTGGGACAGGGAGGCTATCTTTGCTTTGTTTTGGAAGGCACCCAACTTGCTCTCAAGCATTCAACAAGCAGTCAAGAAATGATTCAGATGGAGAAGCAGAAACATAACTTGCCTGGGCTTGACAGCATTTCTTTATCAGTTCCCTGTTCATATCAAATTAGGCTGGCAATGACCGAAAGTAGTGACTGTCTGGAGAGTGTTTGGTAGCCCCCAAAAGCTGTTGCTGTTTTATTTTCTTGCAGTTCTTTCAGGAGTTGTCCGCAATAAAAAAAAAAATCCTATCACATCTGCTACTGGTTGGTAGAACCTTAGAAGCCATCCCAAAAGACAGATCAAGGACTGAATAAGCATGAAAACTTTGGAGAGAGGATTAAATGAAGGATAAGATATATTAGGTTTGGCAACACTATAACCTACCACAAATTTGAAAATTGTGAGTCACTCAAAAAAAACCCCAAACAAAACCTGCACTGAAAAACAAGACTAGAAAATGCTTTAAAAAATCCTTTTTCTTCTTTGTCCTGCCTTTCCATTTCCAGTCCTACCTGCCCGCTCCTAGGGTCCCTGTCAGTTTACTAACATTGCCAGCACTCCAAAACATTTTGCAAGACAGCTTTGTTGAAAATCGAACATCAGAAATCTTCCTGCTATTCTTGGCTCCGGGAGCAGATTGTGGTCTAGTGGTTACAAGCATCATGGCCAGCTGAAACACACCCATGTGTGGGTCATCTGCAAGACACGAACCATGGATGTCTGGTTGCAAGAGCATGAATTTCCAGCCTTAGGGCTAACAAATCAGATGCTAACACAGAAGTAGGAACAAGGTCAAATTGCTTCAGCAAGTTCTCTTGCAGAAGGGTGACAACATCAATTGTAGAAGGTCCTAATTTGGGATTTCCTTTTAAAAGGTGATGTAGCAAGTAGCTGAGATGTATTTCTGTGAATTAGAGAGCTGGGTCCCATTCCAAGCTTTACTCAAATTGTTCTTGAGTCTCCTGGCTGTGAAGTGGACCTTTAACCCTCCAAAGCCTTAATAAAAGCTCAGCATGCTGAAAGACATCTCGATCAGCATAGGTACTGTACCTGAAACTATGGCTGACAAGGCTCTGCCTAGGCCTATGTCTTTTAACAATTTTCCTCCCTGAACTCTCAGGAGGTAAAAGTTGTGTCATCCTCACGGAAATTCCTGCAGCACGGGACAAACTCGTGTTCTTTATGAGAGCTGACAACACTGGAGTAGCACAAGGAGGTTTGTGCTTGAGCTGTCTGCACTGTGTCTACCTGAAGACAAACAGAAGTCTCTGAACTTCCCACTGAGATTTCCACTCATCATTAAGTTTAAAAAAAAAAAAAGGTATCACAAAGGCAGGGCACCTTTCCTTATGTGTTTTAAGGGCATAGATTCTAAAATGAGCAAATGATGACCCATTTTTAAACCCAGTTAGGGCATGCTTTTACTCTATATAGAGCACACATTCCTCTACCTCTTCTGCTAAACATACAGAAAAGTGTTGAACCTTTCAGTACAGCCAATTAATCACTAGTTGGCAAGATGAAGAAGTGCTCTGGACAAGTACCAACTCAAAAAAAGAGTCATTAGGAACCATATCTTATCGCAGACAAAGAAGTGCAATGCACAGAAGTAATGTCCCATTATAGAACTGTGTCTATTCTGAGATAAACAAAATGCACTACCCTATTTTGCACGGTAATGAGTAAGTAGAAGCACAGAGACAAAGGGAAGTTAACCTCCCAGATGTGAACTCTGCAACACCCAACTTTCAGGTGCCTAGCAGCTCTGCTGGCTCCACTGCCTGAACGGGGCACCTGGGCTGCCCCTCAGGCAATGTAAGAAGTAACAGAGGCCACCCAGGCTGGTGTCCTCAGTGGGGAGGGCCACTGAGGCACAAAGAAAATGAGAAAAGTCTCCAACAGAACAATTCTCTCCAGACTTTGAATACCTCACAAGGAAGCCTCCCTCAATCTGGTACAAAGTCTGAACCCTCAAATTCAACTGGTTGTAAACAGCAACAGGAACACAGATTTTACCTTCACACCGTGCTTTTGCTAGCTTTAAGATGGTCGTATTCACTCTCTTTCCTTGCTCTCTGGCCTCAAAAATATCTAAGTGTTACAGCTGCAACAGGAGGAGCTCAGAGCAACCCACCCTGACCAGACATATGGGTAGGGCACTCCTCTGGGAGCAGAGATCACCAGGCTCAGATCCCGGCTGGCAGCCAGCGATGGCTCTGGATGAGTGCTCACATGGGAGTTACTGGCTGACAGCAGAGAAAGGATCACCCTCCCCTCCATCTGTGGTGAACCCTGCTTCGGTGGCATGCTCCGAAACAGGCTGCCCCAACAGGTATCTCAAATGAGAGGGGCAGAAAAGCACCAGCTTAGTAGGTCACATGGGACTTTGGCATGAGATCGGTCCTGAGACGTTCAACGCCTCCGGCAGAATTTTAGGCTTTTGGGGAACCTGAATGTGAAAGGGCCTTCCAGGGTTACGCAGCAGTGGGACGAGTCTGTGGGTGTGGACTTCGACACCAAATGGGACAGGTAAGAACCTATGCCCCTTGCTGGATCTAATTTTGCGCCTCATGTTACAAGAGCGCTTAACAACCACGAGTAAGAATTCCCTCACCTGTCTTGCTCTTTTTTCCATCGTATCCACTCTGATAAAGTGCCAAATCAGTTGAGTGACTCCAAGCGCCTTTACCCAAAGTTCACAACATGGTGGGACATTAGCAATTGCAAGCCACATCTGCCATGTCCAGGAGAGGTCTGCTGTAGGTGTGGGTGGTGGGAACCCCCCCTCCATGGGCAGCTGATGCAAAGCGAGGTGTTCTGCTTTGGTTCTGCTTTTCCAAAGAGCAAGTGAACTACTGCACTGGGAGTAAGGATGGTTCTGTTTCTGTGGGTGAGGCTACCTGAAAGAAAAGTGCCCAGTTCAGGTGGAGACATAAGGACTCCTTAATGTCAGCTTCAAATAACAGCTTACATCATTAAACATTTCTTTTTCTGATAAATCCCTGATTGATTTAAGTATTTGTTCATGTTTGGGCACAACTCGAAGCACTGTTTGGTTTCTGCTATTATCTGCTCCCAAGAACCATGACTCACGATCCTACAGGGAAGGAAATGAAGGGAAATGCTTTACTACATCCGACTTTGCAGCAATGCATGTCATGTTGTTGTTACTAGCATAACCCCAGGCAGGGATACTGCCATGCAGGGACACAGCCGTGGCTGCCAGACCAGCGGTGCTGGGGTGCTGGAGCCAGGTTGCTGCTCCCAGGACATCGGTGCCAAACCTTCCTGCTGGAGACTCGGCGCCAAATCCCACAGGCTGCCAGTGCCAGCAGGCAGGGGTGCTGGGCACCTCCGAAAGCCTGAAAAATATCCTGGGTTAATGCATGTTTTCCATTTCTGGACCCTCTCTGAAGTCTTCGGTGGTCCCAGGCAGAAAGGGGGCGAGGGCAGCAGTGACAGGGCTGCGTGGCAACACTAACCAAGCTTTGCTGTGCCACACCATGCCGGCTCCAGGGATATAGGCTTGCACCGAGGCTGTAAAAGCCAGCTGCAAGTACATTGAAGTCAGCAGGAGCTTTTGCTGAGGAGTTCAGTGAGCTCCGCAGTGCATTAGTTGCAGAAATGACTTTGGTAAGGTTTCCTTGCAAAGTGATGCAAGGACATACAACTAGGGTACTGGAATATAATTGAGAGAGAAAGAAGTTAGGATGGATATTGGGGAAAACCTTTTGTCAGTGAGATTTATTAGTTTGTCAGCAGTCTCCCAAGGGACATAGTAGAAAGGCATTCACTTGGGATATTTAAAATTAGACTCATGAAAGTGCCAGAAAATATTCTATGGGGAGTGAGCTTGCACTGACAGGCAAGATAAGCTCTGCGACCCGGTCCTGTTGGAGGCGGGCTGTGTGCAAGCGCAGAGGAGACCAAGCGTGCTGGCTGCCAGCTGCAGAGCCTCGGGGCTTCCCTGCGCGAAGGGGAGCGGTGTGGGGAGCACTGGCAAGCTGCCGCCCCGGCGCTGGACGTGGTGGGCAGCGTCGCAGGGAAGGCCTGTCGGAAGACGCTGAAATCCTTTCTGTCACAGCTGCATCTCAGCCCCTGCTTGCCAAATGGCGCAAGGGAAGTGGGAGCGCAGCAGGAGATCATGGGCAGCTCCCCCAGGACGGCTCTGCCTCCAGTGGTACCTGCTGAGACCCAGCCAGGAGAACAGCAGCCTCTTGCCGGGAATGGCACCTCGCTCTCGGCATGCTCTTCAGATGGTTGTGCTTGTGGAGAAGTAAGCCTGGCTCCAGCATGACAGCCTGTTTCAGCAAAAAGAATTGTCCCGCGCTGTGAACTAACAGTGTTCCTGCCCCTTTCCCTCGTGCTCCCAAGCCCGCTGCTGCTCATCCGGTTTCGTCCAGGCTGGTGGTCTCCTTAGGGAGAGCTATCCTCCCAACCAGCCCCCCTGCTTGACAGTTGTGGCTGCGAGGCTGGTAGTAAAGGTGTCCAAAAATGGGAATTTCTCCGCGGTGTGGGTGACGCTACTGCTCTACGCTCACTGCTGGCACAGTGGAGAGTCGTGGTCCAGGCCGATCACCATGACCAGCCCTGAAATGTTAACACAAGCCCCACTCCGCTGCCTGTGTCCTTGCTGTCTTAGATTGAGCTGGCGTGTCCCAATACCACAGTGGGCTGCTACAACAAACCATTTACAGCAATTTTAAAAGGTGGTGAAGCAAAATGATTGAAACAAGCCATTTCTTCACAGATTCCATTAACTTTTCCCGACTATTTACATCTGTTGAAATCTTTGCAAAAACTCGTAGTGTCATAAGAAGTCGAGCCTCATTGTCCTCTTTATTAAGAGCTGACTGTCTCCATGCAAACATAGTTTCATGACTGTTGCTGTCATGATTTGAGCAGCAGACGTAAACAGGGTCATCTCCAGCCATAGTGGGTGGATGTTTAGTTTATAGCGCTGAGGTTAAGAGTGAAAGCGTGTGACTAAGAGCAGAAAACAGAGGAGCCTTTGTATACATCAAGAGCCCTGAGGCAAAACACAGAGAAGGAGAATGCTGACACAGACTTCAATGGAGAAAGAAAAGCGTCCATTATGAATGTTACAGAGAATATAATTCATTTAAGAGAAATCAAGGTTTAGAGGACTTCTGGAGGGGAGCATGGATACTGACGTCAGTGCGTCATGCCTGGTGGTTTGTTGCCGGACCCTGTACGTGTGTCAGGGTACCATACACCGTGTCAGGTGGAGGACAACTCACTGCCAGAAGTTATTGTCTGCTCTTTGTTAGATTCCTGCTGGAAACAGGTTTCTTTCATTTCAAGCCTTTCAGCAGGAACCAGCGATACACACAATAAAGCAACGGCAGCTCTTGCATTTTAACACCTATCTTCTCCCAAAACTGTCAAAAATTGCTTTAGGGACACTTTTTCCTTCCCAAATCCCACCTTTCCATAAATAGAAAGGACAGGAGGGGGCAAAAGGAGGAAATGGGGCTGGATCATTTCTGAACTACTCAGGTGTGAGAGCACAAAGAGAAAGGTGGTTAGCAGAGCTGCTTCCAAGCTTGCATACGCATTGCAGAGACTAAGGACCTAGTCCGGCACGTTTACTGCACCATAAAACAATGGTATGAGTGCTTGAAAAATGTTCCTCAGTCCGTGTACTACAGTGGCTTCTAAACTTCAGCAGCCAGAGCCACGAAAATAGAGTGCTTTGTGCAGTAGCTTGCGCAACCAAAGAACTTTCTCATCCTCAGAGTGCTTTATTATTTTTAACGAGACAGGCTGAGCACTTCTTGATAAACATTTTTTCCTTGAAGCAGTAATCCTACTTAAACTTTTTACCTTGTCCCTACAGCATACAGCTAGGAAATTAATAACAAAACTCATTTTCCCTTAAAGTGCTATTCATGTTCGTACAGAAAGTGAGGGACATGTTGTGATTGCCATGAAAGAGGCCATGGCTAGAAATAAAATTGAAAGTGCCCTGTTAGTATGCAGGCTTAGTATTTTAAGAAGAAAACTTTTCTGAAGTACATTTTCTAGGATATCCAGTTTCCTTAAAAAAAAAAAAAAAGTACTAGTGTCTGTTGTAACAGGAATGCTCTAGCCTTTAGTGTTCGGTTCTGATGCCTGACCCTGAGAATGTTTCCATGCGCCCTGAGTCTACTTTGCCACAGCCAGGTGACAGACACCAGGTCATGACAGAGGCAAACAGAGGCCAAGATTAACCCAGGAGTTCTTGGAGGAGGAGAGGCTGGCCATACATCTGTGTGCTCGCCTTTGCCTTGAGCAAGGTGCAATGCGTCCTGCCGCTTTGGCAACTGCTTCTGGGGTAGCGTTACAAACTGTTCGCTTTTAAAAGCCATTCTTCTCATTGATACAAGAATTATTAAAGCTTTTAAGAGCCAGAGTTTAATTAACGGTGAGAATTTAACCACACGAGAATGAGGAAATTCAGAGCCAAGCCTCCCGTCTAAGTCAATCTCACTTCTGTGCCCTTATATCAGTGCGTTACAACAGGCTCTTTCATGGTCACATGAGGCTGGCCAGGGGACACACTTCTCACTAGGTCTAACACAATGAACAGAAAAACTGCCTTTTTCCCCCTGTGGTCTTAGATGCACATGTGGCTTTTCATACCACACACATCATGTGTTCTTGGAATGAAAGGCCCTTTTGTAACACACATACACACACACCAGCCGCGCAACTTAACATCGGTTAGGATTGTTAACTGGGTTCCCTGAAGCCTCCCATGAACACTGCACCAGCAGCATCGCACTGGAGGAATGTGGCTGAAGGAACCTGACCAGCTAAATTATAAATAATTTGCGATACATACATCACCGTTCCTGCTCCACTCAGGTTAACTACCGTTACTTAATGGAGGTAGTTTTTACCTGTAGAAACAGAGTAAAACCTACGGGCAGGGCTGATGATTACCAAAATATGTGTCTTGCGGTTGCTTGGGATGGCCAAGAAGTTTTCATATCTGTGTTTGAGGGAGTCATTACCACTTGACAAGCCCTCTCAAAGCCACGGCTGCCTTCCTCCACTGCCTTTATGTCAGAAGGCCAGTGAGAACTGCATTTCCCTAGTAGGATTACCAAGCAATGAGTCTTTAGTCTCAAGGCCTGAGTGCCTTTGAATGTAATTGCGTAGGCAGTAGGTAAGCAGCCATCAATCAAAGGTTACATTTTGCAAATTTGGAGGATGCATCCCACATATGTCTTAAGAAATCTTCCTGACCTGAAGCACCAAGTTAACTGCGCGGCTCCAAGTAACAGCAGTTCTCTATCCAAGCGTGGGATATACCTCCTTGAATGACTATTTCATAAATTAAATTATGCCCAAGGAGAGCAGTCCAATCTGGAAAGAAAATCTTGTCTTTGTTGCAGGGCCTGGTATTAGGGTACACATAAAAAGATCGACCAGATATCTTCAAAGTTGAACAACCCAAATTGTACCATTGATATGGGTAACTCCAGAATGGGCCAGCTGTGTAAATGCCCTCAACCCCTTAAAAAATAAAACAAAGAACACAGACAAAGAATTTACCAATTTTATTAAAAATTGTACCAGTTATTAGAAAAAAATCCAAGTATTACAGTATTAAAAAGCACCAAAGAAAGAAAGCACAAAGTAAATATACTGCACAGATACAAAAAAAAGGAGCTCTGCCCAGCCACCATTGGTAGAGGAAGGAGTCCTGGAGGCACACAACCAGGATAAACAAAATGCTACATTCTCACTGGGTCTCAGTCCATGGCAAAGGAGGTGTGTGCACTTCAGGACTAATCCAGACAGAAATCTCACAGGAGAGCATCGAGTTTACTTCTGCAGCAGGACAGTATCATATTCTGGTGAATATCAGAACTCATGGGGAAACCCTCCACTGAGGGTAAGTTTATTAAGTACATTGCAAATTCCAGCTCACCTTGCCCTTTTTGTTTTCCAGATGAAGGACTCTGAAGTTTAAAGAAAAAAAAAATATCCCAGCAAACTAGAAAAGTCATGGAGGAAGGGGAGGGAGAAAATGTGAATCCACATTTCACAGTACTCTCATCAGTGAATTTTACCTAGAAAGATGGGAGACTGTACTACACACCATTGAAGAGAGCAGGAGAAGAGATGCATGATTAGTTTTACCAAAAAACCCCACCCGTCTAGAGACCCAAACTCAAATTTAGTGGCAGGATTTTCAAATGCACACAGTGGAAACGGACATACAAATCCCTTGGGCTGTTTTGAAATTTCCCTTTTACAAGCCTAACTTCTGACGTTTATTTAAGGAGATACTGACAATGTCGTCTTTCCATCACACCAGTCTTTCCCCCTTTTGTCATCAACTTTTCCTTTCAGAACAGCCTGATCAAAACCGGAGCTGAGGAATCTGTGACGATGCTCTCCTGGAGCTGCGTTCACAAAACGGGGAGACTCCTTTAGATCTCAGAATAACTTTATACATGCAAAATTTCCATAATAGATTTTAAAAACAACTTAAGAATCTACCCTTCCCACCCCTCCATTCCCCAAAGGCAGCAAAAAGTCTGAAGACAGAACTGAAACATGGCTTTAAAAAACAGCCCACAGACATTAGGTTTCACTTCCCAGAAACCAACTTCCAGCATGGGATTCACAGGAAGACACCCTCCTTTCTGTGGCTAAGGGGGAAGGTGAGGCACGTGGAAGAAAGAAGGGGTAGGGGATGTCAGACTGCATTCAGTTTAAGAACACACACACACGCACGCACACGCACACAATTACATTCCAGTGCATTTGATGTGTTTGGTCTTTTCTGCTTTTCCTGGTGGAGAAGAACCGAGCTGTGTAACACCTGCGTGAACACATGCAAACCAAAGAAACAGAGACCACTGAAGTCTTTAGGAACTGTAAAAGATTGTCCTAGAATCTTTTATCAGTTCCTTGAGGTATTTCTTCTTGCTAAAACAAAGGCAACAGGTAGGCATTTTTGCAAATGATCACAAATGCCAGTTTGAAAGACAGACTCTTTGGAAGGACATTATTAAAAACGTTTGTTGTCAAATTATGCTAATAGTCAACAGTACTTGGTCCATGTGCAGAGCTCCTGTGAATATGAACCGACATTCCATGGCCCTTTTACTTAATAATCCTGCAGTAAATATCGCTGGCAAAACAAGGCAAGGCCTCCACATATCTGCATTCTTGTTTGATCCTAGCATATACGCTGAGTGCTCTCCCTATTTTTCCCTTTAAAAATACCCTCAATAGTACACCATCCAGCATGTCAACAGCCTCACCATTCCCACAGCTTCAGCAGAAATACAGGTCAGGACCAGCAGCGAAAGGGTGGAATTCATTGTAGAGTTGATGGGGTCACATTGCAACAACTGCCTCAAGTAATTTTGCTTTTTCTCAAAAAAACCCAACACTTCTCCCTACTCTACGAATGGGCAGAGTCTGCAGCTTCCCAGAAGAGTGCCAAGCCCCACGCTGAATGAAGTTCAGCCTTGGGCATGGCTCCAGTGACTGCTACGTAGCAACTCCAGCAGCGTTGTAACCTCAGATGCACACACTGCCTATACCTTTAATCCAGGCTTGAGGGGACAAAGTAAATGGCCAGTAGAAAGAAAGATGTCTTTGCAATCACCCTTTCTACATCAAGAACTGTGTTCCTTGCCTCTATTCCGTTGTTGATACACAGCTCCGAAGTTTCTTTCGGGATTCCTCTAATGAGAGTTTAGCCAACAAAGATTTAATGACAACCAGCCTTTTAAACCAAGATATGTGATCAGTCATGCAGGAATTCAGTGCTACCAGGGATTATCAGCACCTTGGGAGAAGGCTGCAGTCCCACACACAGATCCAACGGCAACTCTTTCCGTGCAAATCCATCCTCTCCCCTGCCTTTGTTGTATCCCATTTAAGGCAGTTTGCAGCTATCCCTGGGCAGTCACTTTGTGATTACTGGCTCAGCTTTCAAGAATTGCAGGAAACAAAAGTAAAACTAACTATTCCCTACTAGCACCAGGCTTGCTGGATCCAGGGATGGGCAGGTTACAAGATCTTTGAAAGGGTGGGAATTTGGGAAGGGACAGGAAGAACTCTGTCCCTCAAGGAAAGAGAGCTGAGGTCTGAAGCCATTTTGGAGATCTGGGGAAGGCAAGCAAGATACTTCAAGCCTGCTGGTACCATCAGCAGCAGCTCAAGCGCTTCTTAACAACGGCTCATTAAAAACAGGAATTTGTTTTAGGAGAAAGATCCAACTGTTCTTTCTAAATTTAGACAGTAGTTTTACAACACAGAGAGAAACAGCATCCCATTCCTTTCACCAAGACAAATTAATAACTAAAAATCCAAGCATACTCCTTCACCAACAGGACTCAAACCACGTTCCTTGGAACTGTTTCCACAAACAACCGACGTATGTCCTTGGCCACACTGCAATAGCTGCTCTGCAGGGAAGATCTCCTCAGTGTGTTCCCAAGGGGCCTTACTAACATGGAACGGGGGACAAATACACGGGTGCTGTGCATCTGCGTGTTTGTTGATAAACGTGTGAAATCTTCCCACAATTTCCTCAAGTAGGTGAGACTGTAAGTGTAAGTAGCTGCTTTTCCCTAAGTGACTAATCAGCCTGCGCCCCCAAATCTACACGAAGCAAAATAAGACTTATGGGTTGACACAGCATATTTCCTTTCTCCAAGATATGCAGATATGGAATATAATTAAAATATATTATCGGTGGTTGTAAATCTCTGGCACCAGCAACCAACACTCATATTGCAGGAAGTCGGCCTTTGTCTAGCATTAGCTCTATGTCTCCAATGAAGTATTGTTGTTCAAGGCAATTTTAACTTGAGACCCTGGCATGACCAATTTTGATAAGTCTGTTGTTACAGCGGGAAATACGGACTGGCAAAGATGTGTCTTTCCCTGAGCCAAGTGACTCTACTGGGGCAGGCAGCCTGACTGAGGAAGAGTTTCAGATACTTGCTTCTCCATGTTAAGAAGCTTCTTACCCTAGATAAACTTCTCGGGTCGCAACACCAGAAAGCGCCAGTACCAGACCTATCTTTCCTGCATACACATCCAGAGAACAGGCATCACTGGCCTGTTTGGCAGTCAAGTGAAGGCAGAGGCCAAGGGGAAAGCTCATGATGGTTTTTAAGTGTCAGATGCACTTGCTGAATTTTTCGTAATTTGCAGGGCTGTTGTGATGTAGCTTTGACTGCTCCTGACAAAGGGGTCCTGGCAACCAGTGGGAGAATGCAAGCATCACATCCTAGCGCATGCCGTGCGGGCAGCCAGCATTGCCGCGTTCCTTCCTGAGCCTCAGCACTTCTGCTCCTGTCTCTTTAAAAGCTTCTGATTTAAGCGTCTTCTCCATAACATCCAGCTTCTCAGGGGTCCCCAGTTCAGTCTGTGCTTGCACTACCGCTCAGGTTCTCCCCCCCATTGAAGCCCTCGTTCTCCAATGACCAGCATCTACTCCAAGCAGACTGTGCAAAGCAAGGTATGGAAAGCCTCATCTCTGCCAGCATGGGCAGAGAGTGGCTTCCCATACTGCTGCAGCATAGTCAGCAACAGCTATCACTTGCATCCCTCTGGGTAACTCTGTAGTGCACATGCTTAAAGAAACAACACAAACCCCAAAACAATTCTCCCTCCCAAAAAAACCTCCCGCCCTCCCTCTCCATAAAACTCACCCCCCAAAATATTACTTGAGATTCATTTATATGAATTATTAACCATCACAGACAAACTCTAGCTCTAGCTAGAAAAATAACATAAAAGGAGAAAAAAAAGCTTTTCTCACATAAACTCTCCTTACGTTGAGAGTGACTGTGAATATATGAAAGTGAAAGAGGCTTGGGGACCTCTTTCAGGGAGCTAAATCACATTTTGCCACAGTAGAGCAGGATGCAAATCAAGAAAATGGGGCTGGGAGAGAGGGAGAAAGTCCAGATTTAACCGTGTTCAGCAAACTGTTACCAGACACTACAGTGCAATGATGAGATTATACAACTACCAGAGAAAGCATGAATTAGGGCAGGATAAGCAGAGAAGGGTGGAGGAGAAAGCATATGTGCAAGTAAGCTACTCTTCCCGTACAGTAATGCTTATTTTTCAGCGTGGACCAAGAGCAGAAGAATTCCTCAATGCCTGAGTTGATGTCTGTAACAGGACTGAAGAGCAATTCTCTGGACAGCTCTTCCTCATGCTGGTTGTTATCATTTGAGACCTACAACAAGGTGCAGTGGCAATACGGAAATGGTCTGAAGTAAGTGAAGTCTGCATTACTTTTCTGTTTGCGTCTCACCCTAGTTGTCACTGGGTTTGCGAACTAACGGTATTTAAGGCTACAGAGAAGTAGCCATCGATATTTAAGGTTACTTCCTTTTGATAGGGTAATTTCCCCATGCTGGTCCAATAGTGTCAGTCATCTGGACAAACTTCTGAGTGCATACAATCTGGGAACTGTTAGATCACCCTTGAAGTAATATTACTGCTGCTAGGCAATATATGCCTACAGCAGCTTCCAAAAATTACATACTAGGGTAACGGACAGACTGCTTGTACAGTGTACATGTCAGACTAGCTGCTAATTAATTTCCCTGTCAAATCTTGAAGCAAAACTATTGGATGCCTGGGACCTAAGCCTTCCTGACCAACCACATTATAGTAAGAGAAAAGAAAAACAAAACAAAATAATCACCCATCATAAAACTAATAAACCCATATACATTAGCATTGTAGAAGAATGACGCTTGTGTCATATTCCAAGGTCTTTGGCTTCATGCTGGCTCACGGGCACTGTGAACACTGAACTGGAAGCAAACAGTGGCAGAAACTAGTAGGCACCAGCAACCCCAAGAAGGTTTAATTTTAAGACTGTTCTACTGAAATGACTTTATCTACTGATGGCAATGACAAACAACTTCATGTGAGAGCTGCAACTGGTGCACGTTAGAAGGATTGAAAAGATCAGATTTCTTGGAGATCTTCTCTCACACAGGGTGCAAGGAAATAAACAGTAACCCAGAATGCAGAAAACCAGTAACCTGAGGGATATAAGCTACTCGAACGTTTTCACTGCTAAAAAGAACTTTCTCTGTGGAGGAATCGAGCAACTCTGTTCTGGAAGATACCCAAAGTACGTTTAGATTCATCAATCCCAGACATCATTTTTAACTAGCAGCCAAAATGACACTCCTGCACTCTACCACTGACTAACACTAACAGGGCAGAGGAAGCCGTTAGTCTAATACCTGCCTCCCTTGTACAGAGGTCACCAGCGCGGGGAACCAGCAGCAAGCTTTACCAAACACACCCACACTCTGGCTTTCCTTTGACAGTGTTGGACAAGAGCTCCCTGCCTCGCGCGGCAGGCAGTAGCTAAGAAGAGTCCGTAAAAAAACCCCAAACTTGAAGACGAGTATCAGAAATCCAGAGTCCTCACATCCGGCCGGCGGTGTGCAATGTCTCGCCCCCGAACCAGTGTTTGTTCAGTGCTCCCTGCAGACTGGATGCGGCCTGAAACAGGCGGGTGAAGCTCACCTCTGCCCAGTGTGGTTCCTGTTCGCCTCCGCGTTTAAGGCCAAGTTGTGTAGGAAGAGAAAAAGCTGCCACCACACTTGATTTCTGTTCTGCTGATGCTGTAGAGGAGAACAGTTGAAGCAAGGTTATTTATATTTCTAAAATTGCAACATACCACTTCTCTTTTCCAATAACAACTCAGTTACACTTTTCAAGAGCAGACACTTTAATCCCATCAGCATAACAAGGGGGTGCAGCAAGGGATGAGGGGAGAGAGGGAAACGATAAGTTCTCCAGAAATAATTGTAGCTCTAACATTACAAAAAGAAAAGAGCAGACCCTTTATGCATTGTGCACAAGAGGATTAAACTTTTTTTTTTTTGCTTGTAGGATTTTGTAGAGTTTAGCCAAGTGCTGTTTTTAATCAGATTGGCTTCTGAGCCTTTCAAAAGCCCCAGCTGCATGAACAAACAACCTTTTTTTTTTTTTTTAAAAAAAAGCCCCCCTTCACCCCAAAAGTAAAAAAAAAGAAAAAATATAACTGGTGATCCATCTGTAAGTGATTTGACACCGTGAAGGTCAAAGGGTTAATCTTCAATTTAAACCACACTGCTGAGACAGCAAAACTCTGATTTCATCTAGTACAAGAAAACACATTCGTGCACACACACACTCCCCCACCCTCCCCCCACCACATTTTCCTTCCCAGCATCTCCAAGATAATACTGCCCTTTTTATAGCCACTTTTGACAGTAAGCCATAAATAATCAGCCTTGGAGCCCTTTCCTACTGACTGGAGCCAATTAAACCTTAAGCAAGAACATACTTGAAAACACACAAAAAACCAAAACCAAGAGGTTATTTCAGGTCCCATTGTCAAGGAAGAAACATGGGAGTTGAGTTTCAGGGGGACACCAGACTATATAATGCAGCTTTGGGGCAGGGACACTGTTCCTTCTTTTGTTATATGTAATCACCCCTGCAAAAGTGGCTCCGATTATACCCCCACCTTCCCGCACTTTAATGGCATCTCATACAAACAGGTGGGTTTCTCTTTACATTGCCCAGCCTGGGATACTATTTCACCTCAATAACCAGCCCTCTATTAGAAGTCAGTCTTTGTTTTCTCATCCCAAATTCCATATTTGCTAAGCAGGACTGACCATTTCTGGAAAACAAAACAAATCAGCCCCGATCTCCCCCCACCCCCAATCCCCAGCAGACATGGAAACAGAAGACTGGCCTCCAACAACTTTGCCTCAGCACAGAGGAGTTCATAAAAAGAGCACTAAAGCACATTACATGAACAAGATGTTTTGACTCAGATTAGCCCAACAGGGCAGAACAACACGGTGGCAAGACATTCTTTATGTAATCACAAATAAGAGAGAGTTGCAACCGGAGTTGGTGTATTGGAAATGCGTCAAGAGACAGCTCTTCAAAGTCCTCTCAAATAGCCATTAAATTGCTTTCGTATTTCAGTGTGAGTAGATCTGTGCCATTTGAATCACTAGTACACACAAAATGGTTCAGAAACCCTGTGTTCATCTCATATCTTAGCAGTGGCTCATTCTTCTTACCCTCAAGCCTTAACAGTTGTCTCCTCGATTTAGAAGAGTTCACACAGACCCCATCACACATTTCCACACCACTGTGTTTGGAGCATAACCCACAGGCAGCGACTGTCGAGCCTGGTATCATTTATTTCAAAGCCCTGGGTTCAGTCCGTACTGATTGTCCAGGCATTGCTAAGTTTACAGGTGAAAACAATCTTTTATAAACTTATCCTCCAGGGCTGGGTTACAAAAACCTAATCTGGCCTCAAAAACCAAGATGCTTCTTGTTTTGTTAGTCACCTCTTGGTTTGACCAGGCTTGTCCTTCAAACTCCAGAGATTCTTCTCACGCTTCTCCATAGAGCCACACTCCCAAACCCGCTCAATGTCCCGATGACCTCTAGATACCACGTTTTTATCAAGCTACTGCAGCTTAAGTGGACTGCTCTTCAAGCAGAGGTCTTCAGGTAGCATGTCATTGAAGCAGCATGCAAGCACAATGCCGGCTTCTGCAGTTTCCACAAGTAGGGAACTATGCTAGGAGAGCATGGTGGACAAACATACTACAGATGCTTTGGAGAAAATCTGCTTTGGCTGATTACTTTATTCTATTGGCAGCCAAGAGGGTAAAGAAGTGTCTTATGGGAACTTAGTATGGGAAATGCAAAAGGATGTTTAAAAATTGGTATTGAAATCCTAAACTTGAAATATATCTCAGCTTCACTGGTGGGCCCCCTTCAATGGAAACTCTCATGGGATCTTACAAAGCGGGTTAATCAGAGGGCAGACAAGAGGAGGTGTGCTGACCCAGCACATGCAATTTCAACTATTGCAAACCATCAGGAGAACAAACACTTGCAAGGATCCCCGTGTTTATGTCCCGCTCCGTGTAGGAGGCTGCTTTGTGCTTCTCACACACCATAAGAGGTTTCTACATATTCCGTCTCCTTCTTAAGGTTTACATGTCACCTCAGAAGCAAAGGATTACTTGTGATAGGTAAAGGAGGCCACGTTCAGGGAAAACAGTGGAAGGACTGAGCTCATTCTCCTCCCTCTTTTTTGAAGGTGGGGAGCTTTTTGAGGAAGGTATTGGGTTTTGTTTTTATTTGGTAAAAGAGTTTTAGAGCTCTACTTTAAGAAGGGTTACAGACCTGCAAGAGAACCAGTGGGATGTGGTATCACAAATACTGAGAAAAACTCTAATATTTTTTTTAGTATTGTGTTTATTTCACTGCCTTTTGAAGCCACTTTTTTGGCACAGCACTTTTGTCCTTCTCTAGTTAAAAATGTTTCCCACTATTTGCCTAAGACACCAAGGACATTTCCATGCAAGAGCAGAACAGAATTATTTTACCCTTGTTTCACCCTGCTTATAAGAAGCCTATGATCTTAAATCACTTTATGCAGGACGTTGACACCATTAATTTTGTTCTGAAGCGGAAAAAATAGAGCACTAGGCCGAGGGCAGCTTTCCAGGTTTTATTGCTAGTCCTAGGGCTTGCATTTCCCTGGGTCCGTATTCAGCCAGCATTTCCTCCCACAGTGGTGCAGTCCCACACACGCTTTCACTGGCTTTCGTACTGCAGCAGCCTGCTCCCACTGTCCTCTCCTCACCCCACCCCCGGGAAGTCGACTGGAGCAGGACAGGGATGCAGGCCAGAAATAATCCGATACAAAAATTGGCCTTTTTATTTTTCAG
>Ga0181612_125249_pt1 | contig 22827 bp, 12 predicted proteins | sample HoacroProtozoa21_FD_119630 | JGI IMG/M metagenome (GOLD analysis project Ga0181612, IMG submission 119630) | Hoatzin crop microbial communities from Cojedes, Venezuel. Combined Assembly of Gp0051906, Gp0051904, Gp0051908
AGAGCTAAACCACTGCAGGATGCCTATTCTAGCAAGCAAACTTCATCTTGAGATCCCTTTAAGGCTAGTAAAAGACTGTTATTTGTAAGATATTGGTTGGTACAAAGCCACAGAATTTGCAATTAAAGTATGCAAACTCAGAGCGTAATAGTTCTGTATGTGTAAATTATGCATGTTTCTTATTAAATCAAATCCCTTTAACTCCTCTTCTCCTCCCCGCCCTCCACTTATTACACAACTTGTCATCTCCTATTTACATGCCATATGATACACAACCCAAATAGAGAGGGCAAACATCCACAATATGTGCAGGAAAGGGAGATTTTTGCATTTAAGATATGAATATGCATTAGCAGGCAACACATTCCAGATATGTATTTTAAAAGTGAGGCTGTTTATTTTGACAAGCTTATTGCTAGAAATGCTACTACGTGCTCCCCCATGCCTCACAGCTTGGAGTTGGTACTCTGACTGAATATACAACACCCATCTTCGAAAGAGCGGAGATTCTGCTAAGACAGTTTCAAAGCCATGGACTGAAAAGGAAGCCACAACACTGGCAGGTGGAAGCAGGGAAGTCTTGGGACAAAGGAAGATTCCATTCACAGCATTCTTTCTTTCCCCCTTCTCTATTTTCTTCCCCTTCTCTTTGCTCACTTTAAGCTCTCTGTGAAATTGGAGAACTCCTCTGAAAAACTGGCATCTGCTGGAAAAAGTACCACTTCTGGAATTAAATTTGAAAACCACTGGCTTTGTTTCTGAAATCAAAATTGGAAACCAGTCTTCAAGGGAAAGAAGAGAACCTTCTTCTGCATTCCTCTCTCCTTTTTTCTCCTCCTTTTTTGTCTCTGCATTTCTCTCAGGCAAATGAGTAAGGCCCAAAAAGATAAAGTTATTGCCTGAGATTTAAGTAAGCTTTATTCAGTCCTTTCCATTCCATAGATTTCTTGTGTAACCTTGGGCACTCCCTTAGATCACATATTATTCTTGGATTCTACATTTATACAACAGCACAACAGGACCTGTCAGCCTCACAGAGGTGATATAAGTATAAATGAACTGGTAAACAAATGCTGTGTGAGTGAGGTAAATAAGCTAGACAGATAAACAGAAAGACCAGCCTTCTGGTCAAGGCACTGAACTGTAGAATCCAGGCTCTGCCACAATCCTCAGTTCTGTTTAATTCTTAATTCCTCATCCACTGGTGCAAAGGAACGGTGTTTACCTTGCTCTCTAAAATGCCTGAAGGAATTTAGAGAGTTTGGGACATAGCTGGCCAAAGCTTAGACAGGAGATGGATTACTCTGTTGTTGTAAAAAGGAAATGTCAATTTTACCATTACAGATTTCGAGCTTTTATATAAAAATATATATCAAAAAAAAATCCCAAACACATACTCTTACAGCCAAAGTGTTGCAACATATGGCTGCTTGAAAGGCACTTGGTAGTTTTCAACTTAAATGTACGAAGAGAAGTGTCTCCCCTCAAATCTTTTAAGATAACAGCTTCCTCACAAGTTTCCAGCTCCCCCTGGTCACACACTTCGCTAACACTTTGGGAAACGCATTAAAAAAAGAAAATTCTTTCAAATATTCTTTTTTCCAACTCCTCTGTTTTGTTTTTCTTCTACTTCGAGTTGATATACACTTAGAGTTCCCTCTTTTTCCCCTCTCATTTCTACACATCTACATGCTTTTTGCAGCTTTGTCCTGAGTTTCTGAGCAGTTGTCTAGAAACAAAGTTAGTTAATAACAGTTATCACAGTCAGATAGGCTAGGCTTTGAGCAACGGGACTTGTAACAGTCACCAGAATGAAGCAACCAAAGAGGTTATTCTGGACTACTGCACAATCTGGGCTGTGCAGCGCACAGTAATTTTTTTTTGCGACAACCCTAGAAAACTTGTCACATGTACTAGAATTTTATACTCGGGTTTTTTGTTGTTTTTAACCACATAAAATATCAGATGCCCATGGTGGTTTATGGAAACAAACTGACTCTCAACTGCATGCCATTCACAATACGAGTTTCTTGTTTGATTGGTTTTGTTTATTTCATGCAAGGACAACAAAGATGACAGTTAGAGAAGGGGCTGGAATAGGAAAGACATGGTTTGCATAGGAATATAAGTGAATGATTATTTAAAACCTAAGCAATATTGTATTCATACTCTTAAATAAATTCTCCTAGGTTTATTGCTTGGATCAGAATCCAAAAGACTACACAGAAGTTCAGGTAAATTCAAGGCCAGTCATCAAAATAAGTAGCTTAAACTAATAACATTTTACAGTCTCTCCAGTTTCTAGCATGCCAAAGTAACCCTCATTCTTCAGATGTGGATTCTGAGAGCTGTTTTCAGTTGAGGCAACAGCACCCCCACCCTGAACTCCACCGGACGTCAGTGGAAGATATATGGTTATTCAAGAATCATGACAGCAAGATCCTCCACATCTGTGACCTTAAAAGGGACTACCTAAAAAGGACTACCGTGTCACTTCACCTGGCTTACCTGCAGATATACTGTGCTAAAAGGAGAAGCTAGGTTGAGAAGGCACCAAACCCCACATACAGAGTCTTCCACTGTAGTAATAACTTGAGTATGCAGAAAAACAGCATCTTATTGAGACAGCATGGTATGGTACTTACACAGACAGGTTTGTGGTACTCTGCTCCCCAAAAGAGGCAAAAAGCATTAATCTGAATTATTTAAACTTGCTGGCCACTGAGAGAGAAATGTTGTGCTATCAGCTGTTGAATATCCTTAAGAGAACAGCTGGGCTTCAGAAAATTTGGGTCGTGCAATTCATTTCATATACACCTTATTGTGTCTTTTGCGGTTCCACTTAAGGAGTTTCAAACCGTGTCTGACACTAGTTTTACTTCATCTTATATTCACTGATATTTGTTCGCTAACTTCATGATCCAGAATGAAAACTATGCAAAACAGCCAATACCATGGGACTTTCAAACATGTCAAGACACAAAAGCCAGTACTACTTGTCAAACCAAAACACAACGCAATGATTCAGAAACAATTTATAAGTTATGAATTCATAGTTAACAGTAACAATGTCATAGTAGAAAGACTGTTGTATTTTTAATGCTTTTAGATGAATGCATATGCAATGTGTCTGACAAGGGGCTACACTATGATCCTCCCAGACTAGGAAGGGACTTTAAATATATCTAACTAGCACGCATGGAAGGAAATGGGCACTTGTGGTTGAGCTGATCCAGTTTAACTGACAGTGCACTTACATTAGTGCTTTAATTCAGTCAGGACTGCAATTTTTAAGGCAGTTGCTTGGTCATCTACTTTCACTATGCACTGGTTGACATTATGGTGCACATGGATCTATACTCCTTTTGCATGAAATTAAACTGGAAAATACACTCCAGGAGTGCACCTAACACACTCCAGCCACTAATGGACATCCTGTGTCAGGGACCAGACAAGAAAAACTAGAGCCATACCTAAATAAAAAAATAAGAAGTTCAAAAATATATAGAAGAGTCAGGTACTCAGCACTATTCTGCTTGACAGATCCACTCTTACTGGCCTATGCTAATACAGACTGAGGGGTCAACAAAGTCAGCAAAAGCAACTTAAACTGGAAAGATTCCTGAATTGAAAGCTAATTCGTGAGGTGAGCTACAGAGTGAGGGTCCTGTGACAGCCCAGCTGATACAGACTTTTGTGAAAACAGAAGCATGGAAAATTAAAACTGGGTTTTTTTCTGTGCTACAGAAAGGAGAGACTGTGCTTCACAATTCTGCCCATCCACAAAGTCCTTGAGCTATGCCAAGTCAGTGCTCATGCTGCTGACACTGGAACCAGGACTGCGGCTAAAAGTTAAGAATGGCTTCTGTGCATTGAGTGATGTGATGGAGAGACAACAGATACCAAATAGGCAAGATCAGCCTTTGGGAAATAACAGGTCCTGAGCTGAACTAATGAGACAGTTACCTGGGGCTGGGTTCCTGATACTAGCGAAGGAGAGATGCAGCTTTATTAAACATCGAGGGGGTTCTTTTCTGGATAGGAAAGGGTATCTGATGTGGCTTCATCAGGGTTTCTACTGCATACAGAATACTCAAGGGAACAGCACAATTAGTTGTGCAAACTGATACAGCCACAGGGTGCCACAGTCCTACCCTGGGGATACACCACATTCCCTTCTTTTTATTTCGGTCTGTTTCACAGCACCTGCATTTCTGTACACCACAGTAACAGAAATAGTTACGCAGCTTTTGCTGAATCACATATTTTTATATTAAACACTGCATAGTATGCCAAAATAGAGAAATAGAATTAACTGAAGTATCCTGAAAATAGCAAGAAACTCCATAAGCTTTCAACTGTTCTTTATGGCCAAAGATAATGAGAACTGTAAGTTTTCTTACACAGTTGATGTAGAGAATTTACTGTTATAGCCAATTAGACTGTCAAACTAGACCAAAGCACTTAAGTGTACGTAACAAGTAGAAAATCGAATGCATATACCTTTACAGGACTACTTTGGCATTAATTTTACTACCTGTAATAAAACAGTTACATAATTTCAGCATAAGAAACAATTTTGACAGAAGAAACAAATAAAGTATGGAGAACAAGTCTCTTAGTGTTACTTTCTCAGAAAATTAGAACTTAAAACTGGTACCATTAAGGAATATGCAAATGAGATAAGATGAATTGACATTTCATGTGTTTCTAGACCAAAATATCTCCTGTTCACCTAAGCATTCTGTTATCACACTGAATGGGATGCCAAAAGGAATGCAATTTCAGACACCTGTCAGCAAAAATTCAAAAATCTAGGTAAACAGTAGCTAGGAAATATACTAGCAGTAGCACTTACATAGTCCCTTTCCTTCAGCTCACAAAAACCTTGTATCAGTCTAAAACCTGCAATCACAAGTTAAAATACTTCACTGTCCTATGAAGAGTAAACCTACTGACTTCAATGGGACTACTCACAGTAATAGCATGGACATCAGTGCTCCTAACTTGCAAAAATCGAGGACACATCATTCATTCATATGATTTATAATGAACATAGACACTTAAACGATATAACACAAAAAAACACCCAACAGTAAAACCTATGATTAAAAAAAAATCTCTTCTGTGGAGGGAAAAGGGATAAAATGATAGCACTTGTCAATATCTAAAATAATTGCTCTATTTCTTCAAGGTTTTTCACAGCGAAAAGCAAAACAACCTAAACCCAGACAAGCCTACCCCACTCCAGGCCCATTCTCCCACACAGCACCAACAACTTCCCACCCTCATTTCACTTCTCCCAAGCTTTGCAGGATCACGTGTGTGCATAGCCACAAGCTGAACCAGGTCCAAGAAATGGTCTGGCAGAGTCCACCAGAAAGCGAGAGCACGCTTTTCCCCACAGCTACAACGCAACTGGGTCATTTCCTCAAAACAGGACCCACCACCGTGGTGCCAAAATAACCTCACAAAGAGGGTGCAGGAGGAGCGCCCCTGAAGAGACCTGTATACAAACCGAGCCGCAGAGGACATGCTACCGCTTGGTCAGTCACTGTTCTGCAAACACCAGTATTTGTTTAAGGGTGAAAGCAGTCCCCTACTGAAGGCATCCCTAAAACAGTGGACTTGCCACAAATCGTATGGTTAGAGAAAAATGCAACCTATTGATGAAGATCAGCTTGAGAAAGTCACTTCGCTAAAGGGAAGATTCCTTTCTGACTAGTCAATTGGATGACACTGCATACACAGTGATTCATGCACACTGAGTTAAGAGCGTGCGTAAATGTTTGCAGGATCAGTATCAAATAACCACATTCCTCTTCAAAAGCTCTCTATATAATCTGCAGGAAGATTCAGACCAATTATATATTTCATGACTAATTATTCTAATTAAACTGACTGGTAGCACATTAGTGATTCAGACAGAAAACAAAATATTCAGACTTTACATTCTCCTCCTCCACACTCCAATGAAATCTCTAATGTATATTATGATGTTTTATTTATCTCAACCCCAAGGCAAAAATACACTAAGCTTTTCTGCAAATAAATTATACCAGCCTCTTATAAGAAATCCACCCAGTACAGGGAGATGCTGATGCTGTTTAATGTCATCCTCACTCTTTCACAGGTCCAGTTTAGAAAACATTTCTATATTGGCGTACACTTCCCCACACCACCTCCAAGCACCACGGCAGGTAGCTGCAAACTGTCACCCTGAGCTGCCTGTTGGCAGCTTCTCATACTGCAGCTATTAGACAGGTTCTTGCTGGTGGTTCAAATCCCAGTGAATTTCCAGTGATTTACTGACTCACTGCTATAGCCCCAGCTGCTCACAATCCCATCTGTGTATGTCTGCAAGGGGCTCACCGCTCTGTGGAGAACAGGAACAAAAATCCCCATATTTAGGACAGCTACTACCTCTTGCAGAGAATGGACATCCCCACATTTTTGCACTTTTGAAAAAAAAGCTGAGCTGTCTTGTGTCACTTCATACAAGTAAAGCATCTTTATATATCCCTGTATTTGCATAGGACATTCCAAACACATCCATAAAGTCTTCACTGAAGTGAAGGCTTATGGTTCAGAGCCAAGTGCCCAGGTTTGTAACTTCTAGAACAGAGATTGCCTGTGCAGCCACAGTTTCTCTTTTTGCCTGTGCATAATGAGAAGCCACAGTTACACGAGGATTCCCTCCTCCCCTGCACCTCATCCCCACTGGTCTGCTCTCTCGCACAGGGCAGACCATACTCCCAAATGCAGAACTGGAAATTACTGAAGGACTGTTTCTTCCCCTGCTTTTACCCTGGACAAATCAATACTCATCATTTACTGCTGTGCTTGTGAACATTTTACTGATGGTAACACTTTCTGCAAATATTGAACTGATATGGTAAAATTGGCTACTTTTCCATGTTTATGTTTTCTTTTGAAACTTTTAAATGTCTTCCTGTTGACCTAAGGAACTTTCTGTGCATAAATAAAAGAGAAGAAATACATGAAATAAAATGTCTGATAAACCAAAAGAGCCTAGATTCATTTCTTTGTCTGGGTGATATGGCAGGCCTTGTAAGACCAAGAGGAGAAGATCATGATCTGCAGCTAAATGTGACTGGGAACTGAAAGTACTTCAAAATCTGAAGAGCTCAGCACCGCGCTGTTTAAATCAATTCCTCACGAAGTACTAAAATAAAATAAAAAAAAAGTTTAAATTACCCTACAAGATGCTGGCACAGAGTTCCAATTGCTTCTAAAATAAGATCCAGGTGCTCTTAGAAGTCTAAAGCAGCCTTTTAATTTTAAATTGCTCTTCGCTGCATGTGCCATGAATGCTGATCTTTAAAAAGCGTGTCTAAATCAAAACACTCCATATTGCAGAATAACTGGTTTAAAAAAAAAGCTGCAACAAGATAGCCCTAGCCAAGTTAAATGACAAGCCATGTTTAATTTTGCTCTAAGCAAAAGATAACACAAAAATAATCCAGGTATGTTTTGCTTTCTTTCCTCCTCACTTCAAATAAAAACTTTCGCTCCAGGTTAAACTACTCCTTCACCTTGGCTATATCAGATTTACTACTACTCAGAGGCCTATTGTTACGATTGTTTATATTATGATAGCTAGAGACCTAAATAAGGTTCTTGCTGTCCTTTAAAAATAAAACAGAAGAGGCATTTCCTGCCACTAAGTAGTTTATAAACACATGGCAAGCAACTGGGAAGAAAAAAAATCACCAAAGCAAAAGGAATACTTTAGGTCTGAGTTTGCATACATATAATTCAGACTTAAACTGCAATTTGTGAGATTGGATAGAAGGTTTCTGTAGGGGTTTAAGAGATCACCTCTGCAGACACGCCATGATCAGGCACTTTCATACAGAGATATCGCAACTTCTGCAAAAAGGCAAGAGTATCTAACACAAAGAGTATCCATCCTGGTATAAACCCCAGTGAAGTGTGATGCCACCTGCACCACGTCCCAAGATTTGGATCCTGTAAGATTACACCACTGAGAATGAAAACGGGTTACAGTCAGGTAGCTTTGATGCAATTATTTAAAACATTCACAGAGAAGTCAAAGGACCAAAGTTTTTTCCTTCCTCACAGCCATAGATGTCCTTTAGACAAATCTCATATACAGAAGTCAATTCTCTAGACCTCTGTTGGGATGACCCACCACTGTTCTCCAGGCTGTATTAAAGTTTCCATGCTTACTGGTTTTTAGATACATTTTAATTTTGATTCTACATTAGTATCTCTTCCATCTTATCGTGCCTTCCTCTTTCCTCCATTCACAATACATACAATCCCCAAATAAAACTAGCTTGAGCCCTTCCAGCCAGATCATTCAGGACTTTCAGTAGCTTCCTGTTTGGGGAGAAGAAAATTTCCCAGAGCTGCCATAGAAGAACACGAGTCACAAAGTGAGGTGTAGCCTGGAATTTTGAATACTGGCTGAAAGCAATATGGAGCTGTAAGGAAGTCAACAATCATGTAATGAAAAAGCTCACACAACTGCTTTTGTAAGAAACCAATCCATCCTAAACATTTCTCTTCAGTACTGTGAGACACACCAGCCTTCCTTTATATTTCATGTAGTAACAGCAACCACTGGCACAAAGCTGAGAATGACAGAGTATGTAACTTGGTCAGCAGTTTACCAACTAATCCTGCATACATGTTATACGACTCCCTCCTTTTCAGCTTTTCCTCCTCACATCTATAAGGAAAAGAAAAGGAAAAGGCAGGCAGATGGTCAGTAAATTATGTATTCTCACCACAGAGATCCCCAGGAGTAGCCAAATTATGCAACTGCTCGCAAGAGACATCGAGATAAAAGTGTGTGCTCTTTAAATAGACTGACCTCCAACTCCAGCTGAAATCAGCAGCAAAAGCAGAGTAATACAATGAAGAGGAGGAAAAAAATAATTAGCCCACATCAGCTGTGCTCCAGTTAAATGGGTAAGAGCACATAGCTACTTTGAAAGAGGATATACTATATTTCAAGGTCCTGTGCAGCCTGCTGTAGGTGACCCTGCTTCAGCAGGAGGGTTGGACTAGATGACCCACAGAGGTCCCTTCCAGCCCCTACTATTCTGTGATACAGATGGAAAGAGGCATACTATGGCAATGCAAACTCTGTGAACTCTATCACTGTGGCAGAATCTTACTTAAAAATACTCCCAACTGGTACAATTAAAACGTATTAAAAAAATATGGACTTCCTTGGTTTCAAAGTTTATTAAAGATGCATGTATTCCTTGGGGTTCTTAGTATTACCCTACCAAAAATAACACAAATATAAATTGCTGATGCCCAGCTTAGCAGAGAATGCGTACAGCTCTTCTACATTATAAAGAAAAACTTCAGGCTTTTGAAGGGTTCCTTAAAGTGCAGTGATGATTCCTTTCATTCTTTAAATGCAAACTACATGAATTGGAAAGGTTTCTATCATAAAAGAAAAGCTCAGAGACAAAAATATTATCCAGTTGGAAGAGATACACTAAATGTGTTATAGACTATTAAACTGCGACTTGCAACCACCTTCTTTCCCACAAAAAGCAGGGGCACCTGAAGGTCAGGACATGGCCGCTTTAAATCATGACAACATTATATTAATCCTGAAAAGCAAAGTCTATAGAATAAATTTTTAAAAAACAAGCATGCAAACCCTCCGAGTACTTTGGGTTTGGTGCTAAAGCTGCAATTTGATGTTGAGCAGCAAATCCATAACCAACCAAAACCTTAGCAAAAATCTCTAGGAATTACAAAATTGCATCACGTATGAGTTGAACTGAAAAATTTATGAACCACAGTTTTCAATATTATTAGAGAATCTCAGTACAGTCCCAGTGAAAAAAGTAACTTCTAAATACAAAAAAGGAAAATTTGGCTGTAACATTTTGGACATGAATTCGTCATGGAGCTATTAGGCTAAACATGAGAGAACATCAAGTAACTCCCACCATCCTAAGGACAGAAGAAGGGAAGTTCCTTACAGAATAGCTTATTTATTAAGAGAAAGTATAAGATCAATGCAAAGATGGTCAAGGAACCACTTCGGGATTTATCTTAAAGAACCAAGGAAGCACAGAGTCAACAGGACCTTGAAGAAAGTTAAGCATGCACTGGGCTGTAAGCAGATTACCGAAACACTGAATGATAACTAAAAACATTAAGACATAAACTTCAAATAGTTAAACAAAGGCATGGGAATTTATATTGTATATTCCTGTGCAGAACAGGAAAGACACATGCACGGCAACTGACATGCCCAATATAAGCCAGAGAAGTGCAAATACGGTTTTAAAACAGCAAATGTCACTGTCACTAAATCCAGTTCCTGCAGCCATGTGAAATCCAAAGGGCAGCCAGTGGAGTAAGGCTGCTGAAACTAGCCCAGTTCACTTGGCAGTGACACAGCATAAGCTTTCAAGATTACACAAGTAACAAGGCTACAGCAGACTAATCAGCCCTCATACAGCATTTAAAGTTAAATACAACAAGGTGCAGTGATCGTCATAATGCTTCCCTGAAGAAGCATATCGAAGTGATGTAGTACACTTGGTTCTACACCAGCAGCTGGTTCTACACCAACAGCATGCGTGAGCCGGCTGATGCAATAGTAAATGCAACGAGTTTTTCCAAACATACGAAAATAAAAGCTTCAAACCTCGTATTTTTCCCTCTGATTAAGTATATCACGACAAATTCAGATTACCACAATGGATATTTTTCTGCTTCAAAAACAAAACGTCCTGGATTGGTGGTGTGGAATAAAACCTGAGAATCTCATAAAATGATATTTACCTCAGATAGTCACAGTTAATAATTTACGATGAATTTCAACCTAAATTATACAGAAACTGGCTGAACAATACACTGTGGGTCTTTGAACATAGAAATTATTGATAGGGAGCTACAGCAATGACTCCAGCTTCAATGACTTACACACTCTTCTACAGAAGACTGTTCAAACCAAGAATTGGCTTACCACATGTTTGTATTTTGCCATCTTGAAGGGTAACATTTTGAGTAAAAGGCAGGTGAATTTGTCAAGCCAGGTCACCCAAGCAACCTACACCCGAATAGTACAGACTTCGTATAGACTGTCCATAGCGCTCTGAAATTTTCCCAGCAGGTAAGCACCTTTGTAGATACAGGATCAGTAGAAGTATTTAGCTTTGCTGTCAGCAGCAGTGGTGCGGTGGTGGTAACTGCTACTCCAAGCCCTCTGCCAGGAATAGGGGATTTTCTCAGCCCTGTTGCTTTACTCCTCTGAGGTAGTCTTGTACTAGTTTACACATGCCACCATCTGGAATCTTCTGGAGAATGCAAAAGGTAGCAAAAGAAACGAAAGCAGAAATCATGATTCTGATGTTTTACTTAAACACAGTCTTAGCTTCCAAAGAGACAATGTGAAACACCTAAAGCCAGGCTGCAACAAAAGCATGAGAACAGCATTTCAGGCAGTGAGATGGTCTGCAAGATGTAAGGCTACTGGCAAACAGCCCCTTTTTTGACAAGTAATATTCAATCAGGATGGGATGGATGTAATGTGTGTAGAAATGCACTCTGGCTTTGTATTCTGCTTTGTGTATGTTCTGAGCACCCACCAGCAACATATACAAGACAAATATCACAAACTTCATAAGAAACCTCCATGCAGAACTATGCAGATAATTGATGCAATGTGGCTCTGCTTAGATTTTATGGTTTCTATATGCAAAATTGTAAAGTTTTCAAGAGGAGAAAATAAAAAAAAGTCAATCCATTCCATTTTTTAAAAATGAAAAAAATTTAGGCAAAGACTGAAAATATCTGTTAACAGATAAGGCCAGCACATCTATATGGAAATGTACTTTGTACACATCAATTCTCAATTAGATTTCATAGACTCTATATTCTGGCCTGATTGCAATGTAACTAATGCAATATATTTTTAAGCTACTACCAAACATGAGGGAAAGCTGACAAACAACAGTTCCAGTGAAATTGTTTTTAATTTCCTTTGCATAAACTTAAATTCCGCCAATTCACAGCAATAGTGCGCTGTCTTGCTATGCATTGGTTTTAAACCAAACCAGCTTAATGAATTTGGTATCCCTGGTCAATCAATGTTTGAATAGAAGACTTGTCAAATAATATTCACAGTAATTCAGACTGTTTTGCTACATCAGTTATTCTCAGAGTATCACAACTGCTCTTTCCTTTCAGGAAACAATTAATATTAGGCCCTAACCCCCCCAGTAAATGCAGAAGAGGTTCAAGTTGCTGACAATCTCTCAGTTCTGTTCTGATGTCATAAGTTAAGAATTAGTGTACTGAATGAATCAAGTGAATTATCTGCTTACAAACCAGCTCCAAAGATTCCTGTTTACTGCAGGTTTATCACAGTCTGTGAGATTACTGAAGACAAGTCAGGCTTAAAATCTGTCCTGGAGATGCGTAAAGTTTGTGTATCTGTAATAAATAGCCAATGAGAGGCAGACATACCACTGAGCTAATCTGAAATGTGCATCTGCCTGTCCATGATAAAGACTTAGACTCTCATCTAAGTTTAAAATATTATGTATCTAATGGAGAGATAAATAAACTGCAGGAAAAGAGGGCAAAAGAATCAAAAATGTATTTTTTTTGAACATTGGACTGCTGGTGGCAGTATGGCAACTCCTCTCATGCAGAACTGTAGCATTTTTCCTTTTGGTTGATGCCAAAGAATACTCAACTCAGTCGATCTCTTTAATGCTAAATGCACTGATAATGCATCCCCCTCACTCACAGACTGGGCTGGATTTCTGCAAAGATCTCCCCAAGGCTGTTCAGCCACATGAGCTACTGGTATTCTGTGCTACCTCTTCATCAGGAATTAAAACTTTTTCCCCTTCTTTTTTAAGTATCAGTAGCATTTCTCTAATTATTTCTCATATTTTTATTATCAGCTCTTTGGTTTCCTGTACTTGCTGAATGCCTCTGAAAAAGCTCTTCTGAGGATCTATATCTGCAAAAAACTAGTACATTATTGCATGAGAAAACACATCCCAGCATTTATTTTACAATCTCTGTTTTAATTCCAGAGTGAAAGGGAGAGATGGAGAGAAAGCAAGCTCTTTCTTAAGCTCATCCTTCATGGCTGTCAATTCTTTTACCTTGACCTGCAAGGGAGCCACAGCTGAAGGTTTCCCACCACCTGTACATTCTCAGTGCAGGTTACCTTGTCTCTGCCTCACAGGGGCACGTGAAAACAAGGATACCTCTTCACCTCAAGTGCCTTTACCTGATGAGGCCATCATGTTGCTTGAAGGTTGCCCTTACACGCTTGTGTGTAGAAAGGCTCAAGTGTCCTTTGTGGTGCAATTGGGGATTACTGTTACAGATTTTAGAGAATGGCTGATTCTCTTCTGCAGCAGCAGCAATCAGCACCCCCAGATAACCACAGAAAGGAGGGGATTTGCAAGCCCTCAGATCTATTCCTGACCTTATATACATTGAGTAATATGAGTAGTACTATTAATAAATACCATACACCTGTATTCAGTCTTACAGTTGTGACAGAAAACTTCATAGGTATTCTATAAACATATAATTTGTGACAGATTAACAAACCAGTTATCCAGTCTTGACAATACAATGGGAGCACTATAAAGCCTTCCTTTTCCTGATACCTTCCTTAGGTAATTTTGAATACATTTTGGTCTTTTTTTTTTTTTTTTTTAACTTAAACATACAACAGAACTAAAAGGCTTGACCTAGTTTAAAAAGTAAATATTAGAAATCTCTTATTTTATTAATATGACTGAGAATATTGTTTAAGAATCACAGCTTCCATGGAAAGTCATTCTGAGAAAAAGTTACAAAAAGTTAGTGAGGCATGAATTGAGAACCATCAAATAGACAGCATGGCTACAGGCAGTATTTGCAAGCACATCCTAGTTTCATTAGAAATACTGATGTAAGTGCAATAACAACAAAGAAATATTCATAGCTGTGGGAGAAAGTAATTCAAGTGGCCAGTTTCTGAGGGAAAAAGACTTATTAATAAAGTCATATACTTTGTCAGCCATAATATTTTGTCCAAATGCAATAAACACAAGAATAAATGAGACCTGCTCCAAGTTGTTTCTTGGTATTTCATGTCTGCAATCAAATTACTCAACAGTTAAGAAGGTGGCAAAATTTTCAAGCAGCTTAAAAGCATTCAAGATGTTTCTACTAGCAACAATACACAAATTTTTGCAAAGGCACAGAGAAATCTGACAACTGAGCACCCAGCCCAGTCTCCTCCTTCACTGGTACAAATGGGAAGACATGTGCATAATGCTGCTTGCAAAAACACGGATGTGCACTAATTGAAGAAGGCAGCTGGAGCATGGTTACACAGAAATTGTTCACAAGAAATGAACCAAGTTTCTCAATCACTTCCACATTCTCTGATCCACTGGAAACTGAAACAGGATGTAAATAACTACAGGTCATTCGGATTTTCATCTAAGCTTGTACAGTATTAAATTGATTTTTGAGCAGGTAAGTATTTCCTAACATGGAAAACTGACTATGCGATACCACAAGTCTTTTGACTCTTTCATTTCCATGGCTCTCCCAGGGGCAGGTTCACCAGGCAGAAGGCTCCTGGAAATCGGTCCCAATAGCAGATCTTCCCAGTAGAGGATGCTCCAGGCAACAGGATCGGGGAGACACCACGTAGCTTTTCCTACCTCTCTACATAAGTGCTCCTTCCTGACTTCCCAGGAGTATGCTTGTTTTTATTCATTTATGTAAACTACAAGAAAAATCTCTTCACTCCACCATGACATGAAGATGGGGGATCTGAAGAGATTTAGTTGGTCAGATACAGCCAGAAGCCAGCCTCCTGCTGCTGCCGTGGCAGGGGATCCCACGGCTCTGGTAGAGAAGCAGCAGCCAGCCCAAACATCACCACTCTCAGTAAGAAAAGAGACTTCTACAACACAAGTTTTCTCTTTTTTCCTTTGTAAATGCACTATGTTTCACAAACTGCACTACAGAGGCAGAAATAGCTGTTTGAGCTAGTGGAACATTATCATAGTTCATATATATTAACTCAAAGTGACAGCATTTGACTTCAGTTGAGACAATCTGTCTCATTCAAATGAGTTCAAGTTTAAAGACTAGTTGATTTCAAAAGACAGGAAAAAAAGCACTGTGGCTATGTTTAAGTGCTGAGGCAAGGAGTAGGCTCAAGAGAAAGCAGCAGTGATGAATGAGATACAAACAGAAAAAGAATTTCTATAAAATGGATTTAAAATAAACAGTCGCTTATTACTACCTGGGGTGTAAAAGAAAAAATTTCATCAAAACCTAATGATGTTAATGTTTCTGAACTAGGCACAGGAGGAAAAAATTCTCAGTACCAGCTTCCAGTCAAATATTTGCCCACACTGAAGATCTACAGCCTTTAGATTTCATGCTTATGACTTTGCATAAGAAGTTGGAAAAGAGAGCAGAAGAGAGTTGTCTGTCTTTCTAAAATGACGGTAATATAAAATGCAATTCCAGGTTTTGAGTTTATGCATATATGTTTGTAAAAATGTACTCAATGCATTAGTAGTTGACCAGAATATTATGACAGATGTTCTGTAGGATATGGAGGAAAACTTCACTGTAAGTTCCCTCCTGCCTTGATTACAATGAAATGGTCTTTCAAAGGAAAGCACGTACTTTTTAAATAAATGTGTAAAGCTAAGAATTTACAAGGAAAGATATCAAGTCTGTTTTTCTCAGAAGACAGCTGGTGACTTGCTGTCAGGGCTCTCCTCTGCTTAAATTGCTGTAGAACAGGACCATGTCCACGTGGGGAACTTTTATTTTTCCTTGAAGAGTTAATGAGAGGAGCTTTTCAACAGGCAAACCCCTGGAACAGAGGATGCTTCCAAAATACTAAGGCTTGGAAAGTAAAACATCCAATTAGATGAATTCAGGCTGAGAACGGACTGAGATAAAATATTCAATTAGCCTGCAGCCTGACCCCACAGACTTCCAGTGTTGTTTGAAAAAGATGAGCTGTCTTTGTCACTCACACCATACAGAAAGACTTCAGGGAAATTTACCAGCAGCAGAAAGCAGAAGCTAAAAGCAAGTCTTGGCAGCAACAGCCATTACCAAGTAGTCCAGAGCAGAGAAGCACTCATTAGCATCAACATACACTTCATGAAAAAGGAGAAAGAAAAGTATAATATTGAATTATGAGGACACAATAGGCTATAAAGGCATATACACAGGCAGTTTGCTGTGGTGTAAATAAAATCATAGCTTTCTGTTTGATGAGTTAGAACAAGAGGGGTCTAATGGCACCTGAGAAACTCTTTAACATGAACTTCTAGGAATACTCCTTGGGAAATTAACGCAGCAGGACTGGTCCCGTTTCTTCTCAGGTCCAAAGGGCAGTAATCAACACTTGTGCTAACAAATTGTCACCTGTGGGACGTGCAGGGCACAGATCTGTGCACAAGACTAAATGCTCTAAAGACCTGAGAGGTCTGGGCTGTAGGGGCCAATCAACTAGACTGCCAGCTCCAAGTCAGGAATGGTAGGACCTTGGCCACATGGTGGCTTAATCCAAAAGAATCTCATTGCCCTTCTTTTCTGATGAAGGTCTTGATCACTTCAATTAAAGACTCAATTCTTCCCCACTGGCTTTCATCAACAGAGATTTGCATGAATCCAAAGGTATTTACAGTAAATCTAGCATTTCATTAGACTTTGTCCTAAGCTTTGGGCAGAGAAAATGCAGCTAGCATTTCCAATTATCAGCCCCATTTTACATCCAGAAAAGAAAAATCCCCAAATCTGCAAACAAACCAGAAGTTTCTTCACAATGAGAAGAGTTAATTTCATAACAGCTATTCAGTGAAAGCACCTCCCTACCACCAAATTGTGCATAATCCAATACAAAACACCTCATCAGAATTTTGTAACTCCCTTTCTTTGTCAAAGAAAAATCTTCGTAAGATGTTAGGTTCATCTTACTGTCACCTTAATACTTATAATTAATTTTCTACCGGATGTCTGTTCACCAAGTTGAAATCTTAGAGTGAAATCAGAAAAAGAATATCTAGAATCTGCTCAAGTATTGACTATTATTAAAAAAAAATTTCCACAAAGCCACCAAATATCCAATAAACCAGCCCACTGTAAAGCCTTGCAGCTCTTTAAAGTAGAGAATAAATCCCAAATCATTGCCTGAAAATCTCTATTGGAATATAGCTGTAGCTTTTGGCACTGCATCTCTAAAATGTTCTGTAATAAATGTGGTTCATATAACCATCCAAACTAATCTGTGTTCCTTGATGGGCTAGATATCCTTAATCTTCAAAATATAGGACATAATGGTTGCCTTCTTATTACAGTCACAGACAAATCAGAAAACTAAAATCCCAAATGGCACTGAGAAAATGAATAGGGATTTTCACACTGTCTCCTCCAATACAGGAACAGGGGACTTGAATCAGCAAGTGGCAGGTTCAAAAAATACAAGTAATATTACTTTATTCAACTACTACATAATCTGCAGAACTCCATGTCCCAGGGTATCATGAAAGTTTATTTTTTAAATACAAAATTTTAAAAATTATTTGAATGAAGTTACATAAGATAAATCTACCAATGTTTTTTAATCACAAAGACACAAACTCTTACTTAAGAACTCCCTGAGCTGCAGATCACAGAGGGCTGACAAAGCAAGCTGGAAAGACACTTTGATATTTCCCTGATCTCAAATTTCTTCATTGTCACCAACTAGCAGATGTGAGACGGGGTTACACAGGCCTTGAGCCTGATTTTGTACAGCTGCTGGTGGCAGTAGTTCTTGTTTTTGACGTTTAAACTTTCAGCTCCATCCAAATGCTTCATCTATTACTCTGTTCATCTATATGAACTGAAAAAGATGTATTTGTTTGGGTTTATTTGTATATGTATATATATATTTTCCCCTCTTCACAGTGCTTTTGTAGTTGTTTTGGAACAGTTTGGTAAAGTCATGGAATATGTCAACCCACAGACTCCCCTATTTCATGGCTTGTTGGCTTCTGCAGTGGGCTGTAACAGCCACAGATGGATAACATGAGAGAGTCTTTTGGGTATCTATGGAAACCAGTTGCTGAAGCCTGCCTCATGGTCTTCTCTTCAGATCTTTCCCCCATGCTAGGAAGGGGCAGGGAATCTCCCCCATCCTCCAATATGCAGAGAAGCAAAATGGCAGCAGGTGCTGGGAATGGAAATAGGGAGCTGAGGCAGGTGAGGAGGCAGAGGAAGGAGAAGGACACTGGAACCGATTCAGAAATGAATCAAAAAAGAGCAGGACTAAGGGGGAAAGCAAACAGAGATGGAGAGCAAGACTGTATCCTTCCTATAGCTTGATTCCTAGGTAGCCTGTTTAGTAGGCTCCACTGGTATTCTACACATTAATTAGTTCCATGTACTTCCAAGCTAACTTACCTCTACTGTCTATCTGCATGATGTGCAGCGTTAGTGCTCACAGCAAAAGAAATAAAGAAAACTCAGTTTTGCTTTTTTAATTATGCCAAGCTAATCCTTGAAATCACGTCATGCTAAATGGCAGATGAATGCCTTTGTTTTTAAAAACACCAAAATGAGAAGTTATGGGTTTGCCCTACACATTTTTATCAAAGCTCATTGAGTTTCACCAAATGTGTGACTTCAGACAACATTTTAACAAAAAAAACCCACCAAAACTATTTCAGTAAATTAATGTATCCATCCAAAAAATTTCACCCAATTCCATCAACATGAATTTTAGCAACTGCATGTTGTCTTTGGGTGCTCCTTTATTTGCTCTGCAGTTACTTCCAGTTTAATAAAAACTTAAAGGAAAAAGCAAAAGCTCTAGCTGGCTGTTCAGATCCACAAGGTAGCAGATGCTCTAGGTCCTGCTGCAAAAAGCTATAAAAGTATAGCTACAGGAACCTCTCCCTGATTTCCAGACGTGGCTGCTGCCTTCCTAAGCTTCTCTTCTCTTTTCATACTTACAGACATAACATTCCATTTGGCTACATCAGGCTATATCATACCTCCTGATCTCATGTAAATCTCATATGACCAGACACAGCTCAGCAACTTTCAAAATAATATGTGTACTTGCCATGTGCAGATGATAACCTGTGAATAGGCCCAAGCTACTTTCTTAGGAATAAGAAGCTAATGAGAATTTCAGTGCTAGCACATCTCAGCTGAAGACTGCAGTGCTATACGCAATTAACATTTATTACGCAAGGACATTCACACTGCAGGTGGGTAAAATAATCGTTGGAGCAAAGGAATTTATCGTCTTGCACCTTTGCCCAATTCTGCTACGCCATTCACCATCTAAAGCTTAGTCCAGTAGTTAAACTCTTTGAACACATTTAAATCAATATGGGAAAACAGCCATCAAATGATTATCTTAAGCAAACAATTAAAAAAAGTACATTTGGCCACCCTGCAAGAGTACATGCCTAAAACTAAGACCAGAAGAGCTAAAATTCAGCCTCAGATCAGCAAATCATCTTTTAGTATATATGGATAGCATAATCTTAAATTCTGTTATATCACACCCTGTCTTCTCAGGCTAAAAACGCAAACTTCATGTGAGAGAAAGAGTAAACTGCTGGATTTTCCTGGGAGACACAATGCATCCTTTAAATTCTAGATTGGTGCAGACCCTGCTGTTCAGACAGCATGAACATACATACACAGAGACATGGGAGAGACACGTGCATGTTTGTGCATGTGCACGTACAGGTTTATTTATAGGGAAACCTCTACCCAGACAGGAAGAGAAAAACAGCAAGAATATCTGGGCCAGAACCAAGGACAACACTGAGACTTCTCCGAGTACCTGTCCATGTCCTGCCTGCGTTCCTAATGGTTTCACATCTGAGGAGTAATGTGGCCATCCTTAAATGACTCAGGCAACTACAGGCCAGCCAATCTCATTCCAATTCCTGGGAAGGGGATGGAGCAGTTAATCCTGAAAACCATTGCCAGACTCATTAAGGATGAGAAAATCACCAGAAGCAGATAACATAGCTTCACAAAGGGCAAGTCATGCTTGGCCAACTTGACAAACTTCGATGGTAAAGTGATTGGCCTGGTAGATGAGGGGAGAGTAGCAGATATTGTCTACCTGGACTTCAGTAAGGCCTTTGATGCTGTCTTCCATAAGATCCTCATAGAGAAGCTGCTGACGTGTGGGATGGATGAGCAGACAGCAAGGTGAATTTAAAACTGGCTGAATGGCCGGTCCCAGAGGCTGGTGACCAGCCACACAAAATCTAGTTGCAGGCCAGTAACTAGCTGTGTACCCCAAGGGTCAACAGCAGGTCCAGACCTGGTTAACATCTTCATCAGTGATCTGGATGATGGAGCAGAGTGTACCCTCAGCAAGTCTGTAGATAACACAAAACTGAGAGGAGTGGCTGATGCACCAGAGGGTCCTGCTGCCATCCAGAGAGACCTCAATAGGCTGAACAAATGAGCCCACAGGAACCTCATGAAGTTCAACAAGGAGAAGCGTAAATTCCTGTCCTTGCAGAGGAATAACCCCACGCACCAGTACATGTTGTGAGGTGCGACCAGCTGAAAAGCAGCTTTGCAGAAAAGAACCCAGGGGTCCTGATGGCCACACAGCTGAATGTGAGCCAGCAATGTGCTCTTGTTGCAAAGAAGGCACATGGTATCCTTGCCTGCATTAGACAAAGTAGTGCCAGCAGATCAAGGGAGGTGATCCTTCCCCTTTACTCAGGATGGGTGAGGCCTCACCTGGAGTACTGTGTCCTGTTCTGGGCTCCTCAGTAAAAAAGCAACATCGACATACTGGAGAGAATCCAGCAAAAGGCCACAAAGGTGACAAAGGAACTGGAGCACCTCACATAGGAGGAAAAGCTGAAAGAGCTGGGATTCTTCAGCCTGGAGAAAAGAAGACTCAAGGGAGATCTCATCAAGATGTACAAATACCTGCAGGGAGGCTGTAAAAAAGGCAGAACCAGGCTCTTTCCAGTGGTGCCCAGTGACAGGATAAAAGACAGTAGGGACAAACTGAAACACAGGAGATTCCTGTTGAATACAAGGTAATGTTTTTTTCATTGTGGGCGTGATGGAGCACGGGAATAGGCTGCCTAGAGGGACAATGGGATCTCCATCCTTGGAGGTCTTCAAAAGATATCTGGATATGGTCCTGGGCAATCTGATCCAGGTGACATGCTTGAGCAGGGGTACTTGGCTAAGACAACCTCTAGAGTTCCCTTACAATCTCAATCATTCTGTGATTGCATCATATACTGAACCCACCTTAAGTAGTGGACAGCAAATAAAACAGAGCTCTGTCATTTTCAGTAAAAATAAATGGTCTTGAATGAACCAGTGTCCTCTCAGAAATGGTACACAGGTTCAGAAACTAAATTTAAGATGAAAACTTGCCTTGGAGGTGGCAAAAGCATGAGTGCAAGACGTTTCAGACAAATCCCTTTTGCACTCAGGCTTGCAGTTCATGAGGAAAACATTTTGTTGGAGAGTCTCTGAAGTGTTCTTCCTTTGCATTAGCTCCTATGCTTCAGCACAGAGTTTTTGTGCTGACTCCTCTGCAAATCATTCCTAAAGATCTTCTCTTTAACCTGTTTCTATCTTGGTTTTGTCCATCTTGTTTCAGCAATTTCTCTCCAGTCTTTGCGTCCCCCTCCACTCTGAAGTAATCATCTTCCCCTTTGCTCTCGCTGTACCAGCCACCAAATACAAGAAACAGCAGAGGAGAAATTTTGCTGTGTGGGCATGTATTTTCTAGGTATACAGAGCAGTTTTGTGAAACATTGCATGCCCAGAATAAATATGCAGTCAAAGTTATGATAGACTATCATTGAAGTTGATTTTAGCTGTCCAGTTCCAAGAACTCGAGACTCCGCACATGTAGATTCAGAGTTTCCAAAACATTATGTCAAAATTTTTCATGGGGACAGGAAGGAGAGCTTTCCTGACAGAAAGGCCACAGCACTCAGACCAAATTTCAACTCCTTGCTCCAAAGCATGGACAGCACACTTAGTCAAAGAAAAGGTTGCCAGGGTTGTGTTAACATTGCAACACAATGTATTTCCTCCAGCATTTTCTTGGAAATGGCAAAACTGTTTTGGCTGAAACTCCCTGGAAAAAAAAATAAGCAGGCCCAATATCATCTAATGATCAATTTTAGGCTAAAAGATTAATATCTGGCCAAGTTGCAAGTAAGCTAAGATGAAAGTATTGTAGCAAGGTGGTTTGATGGATCTTAGTAACAGTCATTGCTGCCAATACCAGAGAAACACAGTCACATATGAAGGTTGGGGAACCAATGATCACCAATGACACTGAGAAACTCCAGCCAAGATGCCAAGTTGAGCAGTAATGGAAACAGACACCAACCCTTACATTTGAAACAGACCAGAAAGCTGCTCAGTTTTAAGCATCTTTGCTGTCCTTGCACTGCTATAGATAATGCTTTCTCTGCACTACTATGTATACATATAGGCACACACATTAAGTTCTCTGATGACACTTTTGTTCAATAGATGAAGGTATTTCAGTCCAAATGCACTGATCACTAAACTGAGCTCAACTGAGAAAAAATCCAGATTCATCAGACATGAGACATGAGCTAACACAGCAGAAATGGGATAAGGCCCTACAGGGAAGAGGGGCCCAGGAAAGGTGAGTAATATTCAGGGATCACTTTCTCAAGTTCAAGAGCAGTCAATCCCAAGGAGGCCTTCTACAGACAGCTAGAAGTAGCCTCACATTCACAGGCCCTTGTCCTCGTGAGGGATTTC
>Ga0181612_115732_pt1 | contig 22826 bp, 12 predicted proteins | sample HoacroProtozoa21_FD_119630 | JGI IMG/M metagenome (GOLD analysis project Ga0181612, IMG submission 119630) | Hoatzin crop microbial communities from Cojedes, Venezuel. Combined Assembly of Gp0051906, Gp0051904, Gp0051908
ATACTGGGGGTTGCCCTGACCCATGTGCAGGGCCTTGCACTTGGCCTTGTTGGACCTCATGAGGATCACATGCACCCACTTCTTGAGCTAGTCCAGGTCCCTCTGGACGGCATCCTGTCCCTCAGGTGTGCCAACTGCACCACTCAGCTTGGTGTCATCTGTGAACTTGCTGAGAGTGCACTAGATCTCGCTGTCTGTGTCCGTATAGGTGTAAACCAGTGTGATGGATTATATGTTTTAAACAATAGGATGGTATTAAAATGTGGTAGAGGGCTGTTCTGTATAGTAAAGGTATTTGATGTTTGACTCCTGTTTTCTTCTCATAGATTTTGATAAATTGCAGTGCTTTTTAAACCTGTGGTTGTGGTCTCATTAGTGTTTTTGTAAAATGATTCAAAGGACTTCTTAGAAGACTATGAGAACTGACATTGTGCAAAACCACACATAATCTCAGACAAGGCATTATCCAGTCTATTCTTGTGGGTCAGGTAATGACAAACAGCTGTAATGAAAGGCAACTGTAAACAGCAATTGCTAGCTGACAGGGATAGTAAATACCGGGGACAGTAATGATAGTCACTGCTCATTCTTCATCAGTTTGGGTTTAAACTGGAGAGTCAGAAGCAGAGAAGCCAAGAGGCAGTAGTGCTTTCAAACAGTTTGAGTTGCGTTTTTGTGGGCTATCTGCCACAGCCAATCTGAGATGCATTAAAAATCCTAATGGGGGAAAAGAAAGATGGGGGTTTTTTATGTGTGACAAATGACACACAAAAAATTGCATACTTATGGGGGGTTTTTTATTGAAAAAAACCATCCATTTGTCCTTAAACTTGAATAATAACTGCTTTACAGATTACTGACTGAATGTTTTCATGGTTTCAAAATTTGGCATGGTCAGTCAGCAGAGAGAAGTCCTTTTGTTTCCCATCGCTGTTATATTTTGGTTCCAAATTCTGTGGGAAACTTACGTTATAAAACCTACAATCTTTCCCAAAGTGTACAAGCTAACAAAAGCCAGCCAGTTCCCCTTCATCACCCTTCTCCATTTCCTAGATGTCAATGCTTGACACGAGCTTGCTGTTTATGCAGCTTGAATTTAATACGTCTGCCCCCCTTGAATACGCCAGCTCAGCTCTCTCAGGAGCTTGTTACATAGCTTTCTTCTCAGTAGGCTGGCGAAGGGCTAGTGAGCATGTTGCTTTCCCTCCCCTTAAATCCTGTGTCATGTAAAGGAGCTGATGAAGTACATTGCAGGTGGTCTCTGGTGTCCGATGAGTTGCACACAGTACTTCTTCCGTGGCCTCATGTGAGAAAGAAAAAATGTTTCAAGACCTTCTTGAACAGCAGCAACGGTTTCATTTGTATGGCACAGCATTGATGTCTTGGTTTTGTTTTCCTCCGTGGTATTTATCTACAGCTGGTTATTTTTAAATCTGCAGAGCCGAGTTCTGGGTTTAAGTTTGCTTCCTGAGATGTGAGACTCGCTTAAATGTCCTTGAGTTCTTGCATTTGTTCTCTTTTTGTCCAGATCTCCTGGGTTTCCGCCACTGGCCATGGTGATTCAGGAGGACCTTGCTGGGGTTTTGTGCCCTGGCCAGTTCCTCGTTAACTGAAAAATAAACCAAACAACACAAAACACCATAAGAATGTGCTAATTTGCAGTGGTGAATTTTTTTCAAGAAAAGGAGCTGGCTTGCATTTGTAAGAAATAATCTTATTTAATTGAAGGTGCCTAAGTAGCAGGTTAGTATCAGTTTGCTTATGCTCCTACAAGAAAGTCTTCTGAGTGTGAGATAGGGGCTGTGCCTGAGCCTGGAGAAGTGCTGACAGAGACTCTGCTGACACCAGCAGAAATAGTCTATTCTGATTTGCCTCCACCAGCTTTCAGTCAGGATAAAACCCTGCAAGGAGAGCAGTTAGCTTGCACTGGCTATTTGTGGGCTGCTTTACTGTGGCAGTGCCATGAGAGCCTCACACTGGCCTGGTCCTCCTGATGCTGCCTGTGGTACAAGCGGAACAGAAAAACTATCTCTGCGCCGTAACCTGGCATCTTCAGAACAGAACGGTGTCATCAGAGGCTTGGAGAATCTTTGGAGTGGGATGGGCAAACTGAGAAAAGACCAAAAAAAAAAAAAAGAAAATTAGAAAAGCCAAGTTAGCATAAACGGCTTTGTCACGAGGTATTGGCTTCCCTTGTCATTGCTAGTTGTTCAGGTGAAAAGTATGCAGTTCTGGTTGGTTTTAGTTTTATTTTTAAGGAATCGTAAATGTATGATACTAGGGTGGGCTTTAATATATTTACATGGAGCCTCTCTCTTGTTGCACAGAGAAAAATGAATTGCTTATTTGACAATGCCACAAGGCAGCCTTGCTTTTAGTCATGCAAATTTGATGATTGGTATTTTTTTTAAAGAGATCAAAGGAGATAGGCACCTAAAGCCTGCAGAATTTCTGAGCTTTTGTCAGAAAGGGAGTCTTGGCATTTAAATGAGTCTGTTGTCAGGCTTGCCTGTGGTTAGCTGGTTTGCTCACCTGACAGTCTTAAGCTGAAGCTGGCTACACTTGCCAGTACAGGGAGAGCTGCTCGGGATGATTTGTGTGAGTTGGCTGGAGGCCTAAGCAATGGGTTGGACTCTGACAGTCTCAGATCAAGCAAAAGAAGGGCTTGAGGTAGAGCTGAGACTGCGATGCCCAAAGTATTAAGTAGACAGGAATTCATCTCACATCCTCTCAAGAATCCCAGCCAGAACACCTGTGGTCTGCAGACTGAGAATCTCCTTCCCTGAGGCACTGAACAGCCAGATGATTCCCTTCAAGCATCCTTCTCAGTTATGAAAAGGAGAGGCACAGAAGCAATATTCCTGTGGCAAATTAGTCTGCCAACTACTTCATTCACCTCTGTCTCTTAAAGCCTTGATTGCTAATCTCAGTAAATTTAGGAAATCATTACTTAAACTCACTACAGATCCAAAGCTAAAAATTCTGTGCTTTAAGAGAAGCAGGATTTAACATCTGGTTCTGCATATTATTTACAGACCTGCAGAAAGTGCAGCCTAGGAGGATGTGGGCACTGTAAGAGAGGGCAGGCCAGTTTGGTTCAGCAGTTGATCATGCAGTGCGAATGCAAACATCTGTGGGGTCTTCCAGATGGGCTTTTTTGGCTTAAGGATAGTGTTGTCTGAGCCTCAACAAAACACCTGCACTGATGGGATCTGCAACCCACCTGCTTTTCCTGTTTTGCCTGATCCTAGCTGGAACAGAAAATCAAGAGCATCACCAGGTAAGAATGAGTTCAGTTGTATGTCAATATTGTTTCGTAATAACTAGTGTCTAACTATCACCGATGGACACAGAGATGGTTATTTGCTGGAAGAGAGAATCCCTGCTTTTATCTAAAGTCTAATGCAATAATCTGATTAGCTTCCATTCCGGTTTTCCTATGACAGCCTTTTACAAGAAAGAGCTCTCAATATTTAGCGTTCCTATTCCCTCATAAATATGGAATTGTACGATGTTTTGGCACCACACCATTTTGTTGTTGTTGTTGTTTGCTGGTGTGTGCAAAATTTGTCAGTGGTTATAAATTATCGTTAGAACAAAGTTGAAGGCAGAGCTGGGTTAGGCATGTGGAACAGGCTTTCCTAGTTGATTAATTCAGCATCTGGAAAGCACATCTGGAGCAGGAAACGTTTGAGTTTTAGCAGCCTGAAGTTGAGTAGGGGTGTACGCTTGTACGCAGACAAACACCCTGCCTCTCTGTTAAAGCCTCAGATCTAGATGCCTGGAGATGTACTAAATAGGAAGTGAATTCATTCTACTTTTTGGGGTATGTTTGGACTTCCTTTCTTTTAGAACTGTGTTAAATTGTCCAATTTTCAGGACTTCAGAAGACTGCAGGATAGAGCAAACTTAATGAATGTACAAATTGCAGTGCTTGATCTGGCACCTAGGCAAGGGTTCTTCCCTAGCCTGGCACTGGTGGGTAGATCTAGCCTTCTCCTGTAGCGCTGATTGACCTCGGGCCAGCTCGGGGTGTATGTCTCCACTTGTCTGCAGAGTCCTGTGGTCGGGATTGTCCTGCCTGCCTTAGCCAGGTCGCTGCTTTTGAGATCATGGGTGAGCTGCTAGAGCTGAAACCTGTCGTATGTGTGTTGTAGACCATTGTCCCAGGCAGGGGGTTCTCACCAAGGTGTTCCAAGAAGCATCTGGAGTTTACAGAGGAAATTTAGGATATCATCTTAGCTCCCCTGAAACTCGCTGCGGAGGAAAGGTTCAAAAGGCAGCTGAACTGAGGAACAAGCTTAGCCCAGTGTCTGCAAGAACATGTTTTGGAAGGGCTGAAGGAAAGAAAGGATGAGGACTCAGATCTGAACATGCGCCGGGCCTGGCCTTGGCAGCTGGAAGCCTCAAAGGAGAGCAGCGCGTGTGTGAATCTGCTGCTGCGCCTCAGACTCAGCTGGGACCCCAGCCCAGCGGGCGTGGAGATCATCCCATTAAAACCAGGTGGTCTGACGTAGAGGGGTTTCCCTTCTAAAAGAAACTCCCTGCCTGCTGTGGTTGTAGCCTGGTGCCTTTTCCATGCCGGGCCAGCTGGGCTCGGTGGGCAGCCTTGGGCTGTGGTACCGGGGTGCATTGTGCTGGCTGTGTGCTTGCTTGGGGGGCTGGGTTCTTGTTTGGTTTTACTCTAAGATAGATTTTTGAAGTGAGTATGAGCTGATTTTTAAATAGAAAAGGTAACGTGGCAGATGTGCTTTTAGGCACCAAGTAAAAGCAATAGGTACTTTTAAAAGAACACAGACATGTACTCAGTAACCAACCAGTTATAGAGTGTAATTGGTGTTACCTGTCTCACTGAAGACTTGCGCAGTGAAAGCACAGAGGAAAATGACCTATTCTTTAGACACTCTATTCTTTTTCTCCATTTTGGTTGCCTCTTCTATAGTATAGAATAGTAAAATCTTCTATATTTATAATATTTTTCAAATAGAAAATGGTCTGAAATGCAGTACAGCTTCAGAAAATTTTTTATGATCATAATTCTCTTCAGTTTAATTAATGGTACAAGCCTAACAGTAGCCTGTTGTACAACAGGCATGTACAAGAAGTTTTGTCTGTCTGCCCACTCACTGTCCCCGCACCCTGACTCACCTTCTGAGAGTTTGATCCTGAAGTAGACAATTAGCAGCAGCAGGAGTAAAGTCACGGGCATGAAGATCACACCAAAGAGAACCCAGCCAGGCAGCTCCCTCACAAACACCGAAAATACGTAACTCATGCTCATTTTCCTCTGTGGCAGCTGTGCTCAATAAGATCCTTCAGATCTCTAAGTGTGGACCTTACTTATCCTGCTTTCTTCCTTTTTTTCCCCTGCATCCACATTCTGCCCTTTGCTCAGGCTGTTATCTCTTTTTGGACTTTGCTTTGTTTGTGTAGGCCTGGGATTCCTAGTAGGACTGGAGTTCGCTTGCAAAATTACTCAGCCACAAAGGTTGAAAGTGCATACTGAGGTAGTGTAGGGCTTTGAAACCTTCAGATATGTTGGCCTGGGCAGGGCTCAGTATGTAAGGCTGCTACTTATTGAGCAATATGGGTTCTGTCATCTGCTAATGTTGTATTGCACTTTCTAAATAATATGTACCCTTTCTCTAGATACATTATTAATTTTACGGTAGGTCTCAGGTGCTCACACAGGGTGAAGACCCTGTTATACATACCACACGGGTATAAAAGTGGTCTCTGCTCTGCAGAGTTTTCAGACCAGACCGTTGAGGCAAGCAGCAAGTGACCAAGTGGATGCTGTACCAACGGCATTTTTTCCAAAAAGCAGCCGCAGATCAGTGAAACTCAGGAAGGTTTCTTTTTTATCAGAGTTGAAATGATGTGATTTTCAGGGGCCAGACGTGTGAAAGAATTCAAGAACCTTTTAAACATTCAAGTAACTGGGTTTGAGGTGTCCAAAGTATTCGGTTTTTCCCACCTGGTCACCAGCCTATGGCAGAACTGTGTCTAGGATGCATTGATTGGTTTAAAATGATGATTAGTCATTTTATAAACCTTCCCTATACCTTCAGATTTCTGCAGGTAACATCTGGTCGGTAGACTTGACATCTTGGAAGTGCTATTGCATGCAGAGTCGCATTGACTTCACTTGGGGGCGATGCAGAATCTCGCTGTTTGACCTGCCGTTGTGCTTGAAAGAAGTGCTTCAGGTTGTTGGAGATCAGGTTAGTCTGCCTGCACATTCAGTCTTTGGCTTATCAAATCTGATGCTTAATGAAAGCACCAGGTAACATTAAGCACTGTCAGTTTGTGGCTTCAGCAGCTTGTTATGACATGGACAAAAAATCTGGCTCATTTCATGTGCCTTTGAGAGATGGTAAGGGTTTTATTTGTTTAATACCTACCGATTCCTGAACTGGACCATGAGCGCAAGGTGAAAACAACCATTTTGAGAGCAGTTCTCTCCAGGCATGCGGAAAGGAGGTACTACAAGATTTGCTTGACTAGTTGGTTAGATGGGTAGGCTGGAGGCAATGGGAAATGCAGTGGGCTTGTAGATTTTCAGGGGAAAGAGGAATTTCTGTGTTCATCTTTTTATCTTCACCTACTGTTTTCAAAAGGCAAACAACCTCACTCAATAATTATTTGAAGTTTGCAAGTTTTTTGAACTGGAATATGTTTGAGCTCCTCCCTTTGTGACATCAAGTGATGGAGAACAGTATGTTTGCAGGCAAATTCCTGGTTTTCTTAATCACCTGCTGTTGTGATTGATATTAGAATAAATGGAGTGTGCCTTATTTCTTGCTTGTATTTGTTTGGCTTTGGCTTCTAACGATTACATCTTATTCTGCCTTTTCCCACTAGATTTTTGATCTCATTTGTAAAGTGCTTTATGACCTACTGATGAAAAGCACGGATTAAAAGCCAGGTGGTGAGGATATTAATATTATTATAGGCCCATCTGTTGCCAGGTAATTCCTTCCTTGCATAGATACCTGTCAGCTGTGATCAATAAATTCCTTAAACTTTTTTTTTTCTTGCACATAAAAAGTTAATTCAGACTTTTTTTTAGGCTATCGTGAATGTTAGTGTTCCAGTCCGGAAAACAGTTGCAGTATTTTGATGAACCCTGTTCTGAATCCTTTCAAAAATTTCTTCCTAAGTGGTGTTCTTAAAAAAGAAATATCTTGAGCAATCGGAGAGCTCTGTCTGCGAGAGTAGAGTCTGTAACTGAATTCCAAGCTCTGTGACATTATGAAACAAGCCAGGGGGTATTCCCCTTTGATACATATGCATGGCTCTTGGTGACATTAACAGGAATTAAATACTTGCATGCAAGGGCAAAACAGTCACTTGGATTTTTTAATTTGTTTTCTGTGTGTGCCTGAGATATTAGTTCTTTCTGTCAAATGCAAGTCAGGGGAGAAGTATGAAGTATGTCGCTGCCTTGCTTGTCACACCTGACTGCCGCGGGGCCAGACAGCTGATGGACACAGAGCAGACAGCTTGCGAGCGGTTCATTTCTGCCCAGGAAGAATAAGAAAGTTCTCCACCCTCCACATGTGTACAATCTCCTAGCGAAATGGCGGGTGTCAGCTCTGATCACAGCGGTTACACGAGGAACAAAACTTGGCTAGCGGCTGTTCAACGCGGCAGACATGTAAAGCAAGTTTCCATATTAAAGCAGGACAAATGCAGGTGGAAACAAGGTTAAACATGAGAGCAGTTCATTTTTTGTTTTTAAAGCCAAAGGGAGCTCTGGTGACGCACGGGCGGCGGCATTCGTCAGAGCAGGGCTTCTGCACCGGTCTGTGGTGGCAATGCCTTACGTGTCTCTGCTGCGCAATCGCATCTGCCACGGCCAAAAGAAAACCGGGAAATTTGGGCCAGGCATGGATTAGTAGCACAGGAAGATACGGTTTCCTGGATGATCCGTGAGGCTTGGGTGTGCTTGGGAAAACAGACGGATTCACGAGCTTTGCAAAAATGTCACTGCCTTCTCACGAGTCGGAAAGCAGCAGCCGACTGCTCATGACCCTCCCGGTGCGGCCAGCCCCATGGTGCGGGACAGACCCGCCGCGTGCTCGCTTTCTGGCTCGCGGGAAATTCAGCCATATCAAACTTTTTCTTTTGACTTGAATCAGAAACTTAATTTCCTGTGAAATGGAATTCAAGGAACATTAATTTTAGAGCCACTGAAACTGATTTCAGCTGTATCATTTTGATTATTTACATAAAATATGAACACAAGCGAATTCATTCCAACTTTAAATGACTTCTATTTCCAAAACCTGCCAGCTAACTTTAGAAATGGTGAATATCACGCCTACCTTGTTGGAAGGAATTTAACTTCTCATCTTTGTGTATGTGTGTGGTAAGCAACACATTCTTGTTGAATATTTTGATTCAATCACAGTTTCTAAATGAAAACTTTCTCTTCAGATTTCTAGATGGCTTTACTAGGGAGTACAAAAAGGCAAAGAAATACCTATTGGAGCTGAGGGGAAGGAGTAAGATCTGCTTGTGAAGACTCAACTACAGTAAACAAACAAAAAAACCCCATAGTTGTTGCAGGTGTTTGAGAGCCTTTTGGCCAGTAATCAGGATGCACACATTCCATAAAGGCAAATCGCCAACATGGACGGCAGCTGAACTGATGGAGCCGGGGTTGCTCTTTCTCAGGAAAAACACTGAAAAGGTTGCTGCGAGACTAAAGCTTTTCCTTGGCAATGTTACAATGCTTTTCCTTGTAATAAACCCAGCTTTTCGCAAATGATTCAGATCACACAGCCTAACTGCTGTGTTCTCCTTATTATTTAGCATCAAGCCTTTGATCATCTGCACATTTTAGGAGTAGTGACTTTATATCAGTTTCTTTGTGGTTGGGGTTTTTTTCTCTTACTTTGTCTGTTTTCTGTTTTGTTGCTTTTCTAGTACAAGCGTTTGTGTCTTCACATGGTAAGTAGGTTCAGATTACTGATGTAGCTGAAAAGCTGTATAAACTGTTTCTGGGCTTTGAGGGAAAGATATTAACTAGATTATTTTGAAAGCGGATCCGTTTTCTGATCGAGTTTATTGCACGGGCATCCAAGGGGGTGTGGCACAGCCTGTAAGCTCTACAGAGGTGGTGACGAGCGGCCGCTGGGGAAGGAGCCCCTTCCCCGAAGTGAAGCAGCAGATGGAAGGGCCTCTGCTGCCAAGTGCCTGTTGCCTCGCCAAGCGCTGCACGCAGCGACTCCCCCGTGGAGACGACTTTTAAGATCCCTGCAGCAATTCCTAATTTGTTACTTGTGCACTTTATTGATATAGAAAAGTGTTTACTTTTTAATGAGCACATTGTGTGCTACTAACTCAAGCGCCTTAGGACATCGAAGTGTATTGAAGCTGTGGTTGCCTGTATCAAACAAACTTGTAATCTCATTAACAAAGTAACATCTATTTTGCATAAACTGCACTAAGTAGCTTATTTATATTCCAGTTTGCTGTCTGTTTGAACAATCTTTGCATTCTTCCTGCCTTGCATTTGTTTTTCTCACCTATAACCAGTCCAGATCATTGGAGTGTTGGCATGAAAATAATAGGTTTCTAGTCTCCTGGATAGTAAGCTTAAGATATATGAAAAATTAGCATCAGTGAAATAAAAACCTGCATGGCCAACTTCTAGCGCTCTCCCAGGCTTCTTGGTTTTCAAAGTATTTCTGTCCAGTACAGGTTGTTTAAATTTCTGCTTTGTTATTAATCTTCTGTACAGATGAATATTAGAAGCATCTGGCAATAGTACCAGTGGATAAGCCTTCTTTGTGAGTACGAACCAAAATATTTATTGAGCAGTAATACTTCCTATACATTATTATTTAAACCATCTATATATGGGCTGCTGTGAAGAGTTCTTTTGCTTCCAGTATAATTTTAAAAGAATGAAATGAGTCCGATTGTTCCTAGTCCTTTGACTGCAGCTTTTTCCGCTGTGAAAAGAGCTGCTGGTGTCCATTTGCTGTATTCATGGCTTCAGATGTGTTGATTGCAATCCTACTGGGTTTTTTTTTTGTCCTCCAAGAAAATAAGTTTACAGAATCACAGTGTTTGACCTCCCTAATAACTCACAGCCAACTTCAAAAACAGTTAAGAGGCATAGAAAACTCAAAGCAAGTTACTTCCCGGTACGGTGAAAGTTAGTGGCTCAGCAGAAGCAAAACTGCAGTTGGGGCCCCAACAGAGGGGAAGGAGAGCAGAGCTCGGCTCCTGCATGTTCAGTCTGGGAGCAAGACACCAGCCACTGCCTCGGTACCCGCCAGCCACACCACGCCAGCGTGTGTAGCCACTCACCCCACAATGGTGTCACAAGGGCCACGCGTCCAACAGTGAAGTTTTTGCAATGGCAAGGGGTCTAGTAGCAAAGGGCAGAAGCTCATAGAAAACTAAGCTTTGCTACTTCTGCTGCTTGCGGGGCAAGATTATTTATAGCGGCTGGCTTTCCCATTGAACCGACAGGGAATTTTGTTCAAAGTCATGTTTGGCCTTGACTGGAAATATGACTCTACAGACAGTCAGTAAATGTTTCTTCAAGATGTCTTGTTTGTGTTTCTGTTAAATACAAATTTATTTAGTATATTGGATGTTTTATTAAGTTAATAAATATTTATTCTTTTCCATCAAGCAATTTTGCTACAAATTTTGGAAATAGGTTAATTTCTGATACCCATTTTAGTGTATGTAGTTTCTCATTAGATGTGCCCACTGTTCACCTGTATCTAATAAGACTGGTTCCCAATGACTGCTCTGTAAACAGCTGCTCTTCACCAGTCCCAGCACAGGGATTATTTCACCTGTACCTGGCATAACCCAGTCCTACAGGGCCCCTCCCTACAGCTAAATCACATTTCTGTTAGAAGATCATAGGTCATTAGAAACCATATGATGAATGCTCTCTGCACAAGACTTCAAGCAGCAGCGTATTAAATGGAAGGGTATCTTTATCTCTTTAAATAAATACTGCAAAACAAACCCAATCTCTTTCCATCCCATCTTTTGGACAGCTCACAGCTGTCTCCTGGCGTGCTTTTCTCCTTGATTAGTAAAGAGGTAATTGATGTAACATTTTGACAGAGTAGATAAGTGAGTAGTGAGAAACTGTGCTGCCCCGATATCTCAGAAAGGCTGAGCAAGGTTGAGCTGGGAATAGTTGTGTGGTGGTAGCACAGTGCTGTCTTTCTGCCTTACCCATAACCCACGGCCCTGGCTATGATGGCAGTTTGCTGTACTTGTGTTTGCTCACCGACAGGTCATTTTTCACCTGGCAACAAAGAAAACAACAAGCTTGACAAGATGTGCTTCTAGAAACTGGGACAGATTCAACATTCATGTGGTGCCCCAGTTTGTAACTGAACCTCAAACCCCTATGTAAAGTTCCATATAAGTGGCCAGAGCAGTTGTGAAAACTAAGCTGATTTTTTTTAACTGTCCCGATTTCAAATGTGTTATGTCATTTATTGCCTGTTGGTTAGCTATTATTTCGTGATATTACTTTGCAACCTCACTGCCATACCCCAGTATTGCTACCCTACCATACCTCAGACAATTTTGAGTCGCCGTATAGCTGTACTGCAAGGCATCTTCTCTCTTCCCACTTCCTCGCAGTAAAAGAGGATGGCAAGCAGGCTACAGGGGCAAGATTTAACATTATGCTCTGCTAGCTGAAGAGGCTGAACTGGATATGCCTCAGAGCCAGGAAGGTCTAATATGATGCCTGCACCTCTCCTTGGGAAGCCTCATCCCAGCCTGGGCTAATCCAGATGTGCCTGGGCTGAGCTGGTGCAGTGATGCCGGACCGGGACAGGTGCAGCGTGGATGGTGAGGAAGGCTGCCCAGCACCCCAGGTTTCTTCTACCCCTGGGCACAAGCTACATGTTTTGCAGTAGTGCTGGGTGGCACTACTGCAAAAGCCACATTTTATTCTGTGGCTGTATGTGCACAGGTGTGTAGCTGCATTAGATTTGAGGCACAGCTCTGCAAAGTAAAGAACGTGGCATCCTCCAAGTCAGAGTGCTTTTTAATATGCGTTAGCTGTTTGTGCTCACTTGTGTGCCATAGAAGTGACTTGAGCCGTGATGCCTTAGCAGCTTTTCAGAACAGCTGAGGGTTTTGCAGTATCTCAGTTTCAAGGCCCTTACTGGACATGAAAAAAAGCCCACGTCTTCACAAAGTTGATAGAGCTGTAGAAAACTCCGATCCACATTAAAAGTGCCTGTGTTGCTGTTGCTCGTAACCTATGTCATTTAAAGTCATTCACTAAAGGTGTGGCAGACATTTTGTGCGGGTTTTCCCTGTGAGATTCCCTCGCAGCAAGGCGAACGGTGACCCCCTCCTGCTGCACGGATTGCTTCCCTGGAGAAGGGGCCCCTCTGCGCAGCCAAACGCCGGGGAGGCGAGCTGCGGGTTAAGCAGGGGCGAGCTACGCTTCCATCAGAGACTTATTGGGCTAAGGCCTAACGCAGCTGTGGGTGAAAATAACTTACAGTGACATGAACAGTACGGTGAGTTGGTAAGTACTGCTGGAGGGGTTTGTGTGTGTGCACAGCTACCTCCTCTGCCACAGTGTCTGTCAGGAAAGAAAATCTCTGTGAGAGAAATTTTCAGCTTATCTACTACTGCTAGCGAAAGCTATGGTCAGTTTAACGCCTTTTGTCAATGATGTAGTACTCAATTAATGTGACACGAAATAAAATGGCATGAGCACATATCATTCTCTGTTATGCATTCCTGGCATATGCTAATTAATTTGTCGTTCCACTTTCCATACTGTACATTTACACAGTAATGAGTTGTAGCCATCTGCTGGCATGAAATGATCTTTTTTTTTTTTCCTCTCCTCAGAAAAAAGAAAGGCAGATGGCTCTTCATGTTTTTCCTTATACTGTAATATATCCAGAAAACCTTATGCTTAACCTTGACACTGGCATCAACAAATGCTAATTTACACATGCAGCTATGTAGGACCAAGGAAAGGATTTTTAACCCTACATTGCTCGACGATTTATAATAGTTACTGTGAATGTTCTGTCCTGGGGAGATTCATGTAGTGTTTTAAGAGAGCAACATCTGCGTTTTTTCCCTGAATGAGGAGTGCAGTGTGAGGTCTTTTACTCGTTAAAGTGATAAGGTCAATAAACTCCATCCTCATCAGAAAACTGCCCTATAGGCACAAATGTTAAACCACGCAGAGCTGTGGCAGTAGGGCAAAGCAGCTGCGAACTGATGAAATAGAGGGAAAATGATTGAGATGAATGTTTCCTGTTTGAAAAAGATACAGCTACTCTGAGGATCTGTTGCTCCAGTTTGCTGACTTTTCAGGTTGTGGGCTGAATTTATACAGAAAATGCTGACAGGCCCTGTAAGACTTGATCAATACAATAGCAAATATATCTGTAATGGAGGGCAAGACTATTTAGCTGATTTGCACAGGTACTTCAAGACATTGATGGAATAGTTGATCCTGAAGGATAAAAGTGAGGGGAAATGAGATCTCTTTTGCTTTAGATTGCAATAAATTTCTTAATGACTCAGGACTAGGGGATGACGAGGACATAGTTTTCTTATCTTGTAACATCTGAAGGTCATAAATGCTCTTTTTTCCTCTTTTAAATGTTAATTTTAGACTAGAACTAAGCAATAATCTAATGGAGGTATGAGCATTCATTTGTGATAAAATGGTGAGGCATTTTGTGTGGACCAGCCACTGAACCTACAGGGCTTTAGAACCTATTGTAAAAACCTTCCGTTGAATTGCAACTGGCAATTTCCATAAAATAATCGTTTGACTAAAATTTGCGGTCCACCCCTATTTTCATTCGCTTCATGACCTTTTACTCTTGCCAAGCCAGATGCTGAGAGACACTGACTTGCAGGTCAAGCAGAAACACAAAACCTGTTCTTACAACAGTTGTTTGGCCACTTCAGAAGTTTGTAAGAGAATATGTCCCTTTGCAGAAGCCATGCTGGCTCTTCCAAATCAGGTTGTATTTATCCAGGAATTGAGTAATCCTATCCTTTTATTCCTTTACTAGTGATTCTACTAATTTGCCTAATACAGACATCAGCTTTTCCAGTTCTTTCACCTTGGAGTTCCCAAGGTCGCTCTTAAAACTCAGTGTCTTTTTTTTGCACCATCAAGCCCTGAGATACCAAGGCAGTTTTAACCAGTTACTCACCACTGTTAGTACCTCACCTATTTCATCCTTGATTTCTCTTAGAAGTTCTCAGGGAATAGCGACGATGGGTTAGCATTCATTTTCATTGTTTGTTCTGTAACTTCTTCTACAGACACTTAAAATTTCAGATGTTTGCTGCCACCTTATTCTGCACCAAGGAGTTCCATCATGGGAGTCTCCCCAGTTTTTTCCAGAGTAGATACTTACAAAAGGAATTTGTTTAACTTCTCTGCAGTGGCTTGACCAGAGGCTTCCCTTGTAGATATAGCTGATCTTTATTTTAAAAGTACCTTGAGTGCTTTGACTCCTTGGAGGGACAGAAGCCACAAATGTCAAGAAGATCAAACACAAAGGATGGGCAGGAAGATCTGCGGATACGTGTAATGTGCCAAATGCACCAAGGACTCTAACTCACAGTGTGCTATCACGCAAACTTTAGCTCACATGGATTGAAGAGGGTGTGAATGCAGAGCAGCACTCTGGCTACTCGGTGGGTATGTGCCCCCAGGCACCATTTTACCTACCCTGTCAGCATGCAGTGGCTAATCACTCTCCTGGTGAGCATATGCCTGGGTAGCAATCAGAGAGCAGCTATGAATGCATAGCCTACTCTACCTGGTGCCATATTTTTGTGCATGTGTCTGTGCATGCATGGATCTGAAGACTATAATTAATCGGTCTTCAGTGTCTCGGCAGTTTTATTGTTTACAAAAACAGAAACAACATGGCATCTGCAGAGCTACAATCATCTATAATTATCATTGCATCATGCTTCTTCTCTGGTAGATTGAAAGGCTAGAGAGAAATTAGCAAAAATACACGTTTTTAAGTTTTCTGATTCATTTTCTTCCCCCATCACCAATACGGATCTCTCCCACACACTGTTTCTTCCATTCCTGCTGTTTTTATCTTGGTAGCATTATCTGTTTTCACTTATAGTTAGTTGTGTGACAGCAACCTGCTGATTTTTCAATGGCTTCCAACAGCATTTATTATCTAGCACTCTTCTTCAATCAGTGGATTGCAGAAGCACAGTGCACTCAGGGATACTCAGATAATGGGTTACAATCAACCACATTACAGAGATGTGTTCCATCTTTCAGTAGTGCTTATTTGTGCATTTGGCAGAGAGTCACAATACCAACATTTGAAGTTGTAATAGGGCTTTCTATCTAAGGGTCCCCAAGCGCTGTGCAAAGCCCTAATAGATTCCCTCTCTTAGATGTGCTGGGGACTTCAGCACCTCCTGGGAATGCTGGGATGAGCGATTCCTATTTTACAGCCACAAAATCACAAAAAGGATTTTTACATTGTCTTAACAAATTCATAGTAAGAAAACAGCTTCTTTATCTTCTAAGCACTTCCTGAGGTTCCCTCGGTGGGGACACACAGGACGCCTGCAGCTGGCAGATTTCCCTGGAGCTGGCTGGAGGCAGGGATGAACCTCATTTAATCAGGGTGGCAGGGTAATTTAGTGTACCTTTATTTGGTCATATCCAAAGAACAAAAAACATCTTCTATACCACAGATCAGTTTGGAAAAGGTGGGAAGGCACATTGACAGAAGATAGCAGGGGCTTTCTCTGGGTTCTGGACATGAGAGAAGGCAATGGCTGTAGTTTAATGGGCGTGTCTGTCTGAGTGAGGAAGAAGCAAAAGCAGCAGACAGAAGACAATCCAGGGAGATGGAGTAGAAGAAGTCTTGGTGGCTCAGGCCTGAGAGAACTTGTGTTAATGACACTGTTGGGTACTGAGAAGTTGGAAAAGCAAAGAAATGTCATCCTATTGCTTCATTACTGAACAGTCATGTTTCTCAGAAATAAAGAGACATTCCTCTCCCTATTTCACTTCTCTAAGTCATAATGTAGGCTGGATGTGTCCACTGCCAGCTGAAGTGGAAAGGGGCAAAAGAATGGCTCCTGTAACCTACTGTGGTAAAAGAGGGCAAGAAGCACCTATGCTACTTCCATTAAGATAACTCTGCTTGCTGGGAGTAAGAAAACTAAGTTTAAACACTAGTAGCCAAAATTACAGGGAGTTAATTGCTAAAGCAAATCTTAAATGCTCAGCTTACTGCTGTAGACATAATTTGACATTACTGGGAGAAGTGATATTAATAATGCTGCAGATCGACTACTCTATCTCAGATATTAACAATATTCCGGTACAATTCGGGTAAATGTACCTAAATGCCAAGTCTTCTGTCACTGTTGGTTGTATTTAATAAAACCACGTTAACATCACCAGGCTAAAAAAAGACTTAATTGAAGTAATTTGCTGTACCTTTGTAAAAGTTCACAGTGTATTGAGAAACTTTCAGACAAGAAGTGTACCTTATAGGAAATTTTAACTCAGAAAAGTTAAGTTTGTTTTAAAACACACTTGAAAACTGATACTACGACCTTCTTGCTGGCTTGTTTTCTCAGTGAATATGAAATACTCTTCTCTATATATGAATTCATTTTGTGCTGGCGTGAAGAGGAAGGGCTCCTTCCTCTATGGCATCGACCATTTTATGCCAGTGACTGCTGAAGGGAGGCTAAGATGAACATTCAGTTTCTCTGGTAACCGTTTGGAGGTCTGCTCTTATTACTTGGTGAATTATTATTTTTCTCTGCCTAAAAACATTTCTTCCCTCCCCCTCCATCCCCCAAGGCCTTATGGCCTTTGTCACTCACTGTCACTGCGCTTTGATGATCACTTAGGTACAATCTCTGGACAGCTGTAATTCTCATCCTAAGTACTGTTGCAAGTGTTTAAGAGTTATATTAAGAAATCAAAGAAACAGCACTGGAAAAGTTTTCAGGAAGCTATCTAACCAATGCTCCTCCTCTGAAACAGGGGCAGGAGCACCTGTATTTCTTGAACATGTCAAAATAACCTATCCTTAAAACCCTCTGAGACAGACGTTCCAGTAACCTCCCGAGGTGTTGCATTCCCAAGGTACCATGTAATGAGAGGTATGCTGAGACTTCCCTGCTATCTAGCCTAAAAGTCCCTTGCTGCTGATTAACAGATTTACTGTTCTGTCTTCCAACAACAGATAGTTGCCATCCTTTTCTGACACACTCTGTAACTTTGCAGTCTGCTTTATGCATAATTTCATTCTGGTTGTAGAGAAAGTTTGGGGTTTTTTTTGTCTATTTGTATACCTAATTTTTGGAAACTTTATAATTGTGGCTATTCTTCTCTGAGTTATGCCCAGCCTTTCTATACCTTTCTGAGAATGAGCTGCTCAAACTCCAACTGGAGACCTCAAGTTCTCTCCAGAGTATAAAAAATTTCGCTGTCTTGCAATGGTTTTTGCTCACGTAGGCCTTAGCCTGACCAGAACTGTTCATTTATGTGTTCCTGCCACATCTGCCAAGTGTTGGCTGTCAAAAAGAGCAAGCCTGGTAGTAGAAAAATGGCTAAGGAGGAGAACATGTATGTTGATCCTACAAGAGGGATCAAGAGGGACCCTGCAAGAGGGAAGTGGCTTGAATACTAAGGAAGTGCTAGTGGGCCTTAAAAAGTCTGGGAAGTAAGCCATGGGGCAACAAGAGGGTGGCTCTGTCTTCACAAAAGGAGGTCTTGCAGGCTCAGAAAGAGGATATGTCTTGGTAACTGGGATCTTCCTATGCAAAATGGAAGAAAGACAGCATCTTCAAGAAGAGGTCAAGTAGGAGACAGCCAAAGGAAGTGATGGGAGTCTTACAGAAAGCCAGACTTGTATAAATTCCTGGGACAAGTCTTGTGGGGATTGGTAGGTCTGGGTTTCCCTATGACCCTTGAAGAAGGAGGACCTCTAGAAGAGTTCCTATGGAGAGGAACAACTGGAGAATTTTTGTCTGGGGGAGAACTCATACAGGTGAGCCTACAAAATGCGTCAGAGAGAAAATAACAGGTGGGAAAGTATGGAAGAAGAGCCAAGCATATTGTCACTACCCCAGTAACTGAGGGAAGGAAAGTGGTACTGATGACTTTCTATAGATCCTTTTTTACAACAATATCTCTTCCCTTTCAGATTTTGAGCCACAACACCCCCCCTCCCACCGCCCCCCCTCATTGCTGGAACATAACCTGACTGTTCCCAATTTTGTATGTGTGCCTTTGAATTTTTCTTCTAGCATGGACCTTTGAATTTCGAATTTTATAGTTTTCAGGCTGTTCCTCCAATTGTTAAAATTCATTTTAAATGCTCATCTTACCATCTTGGGATGACCTACAGGCTAACCCATCACCTAAGCCATTGATAAAGATATGAAATAGACTGGTCTTGGGAGAGACTATGTGACCTGACTTGAACGACCTTCTCATTTGACACAGATAGGCTGACATGTTAATGAGCATCTACCTTATCAGGTTTCTTTCAAGTTTTTTTATGAGAACAGAAATGGGACTGTATCAAAGGCTTACTAACCTCAAGACGTGCTGCATCGGTAGCTTCTTCCTCTACATGAGGGTAGTCATCTTTTCAGAGAGAGAGAGATAAAAAGATTTCTTACAGCTTATTCCTGAATAATAGTGTTGTTGAGGAAGGACCTGCTCTCAGGGTTGAAAACTCTGCAATGACATCACTCAAAATGGTGGAGCATCAGTTTTCTTGACAAAAAGTTAGTAGCTTTTTTCCACTCAAATCTTCAAACAGATGCGTTTTTGACATCCTCTTTCAGCTTAATTTCTTGTCAAACATGTATACTAGCTGAACTACAACCATTTTCTGAATATGTTAGCTAGCCCAGTGACATTAATGGGTGATTTTCTATTGCCTTAATTGGCCAGGGCCCTAACTGACTGCAGCCAAAAGCAGCTGAAAACATGTTTCCATGCCAGCAGGAAAGAATAATTATGCTCAGCAAATATGACATCCTGGCAGTTGCAGCTGACAGTCTCTGAATCCTGTGGCTGAAGTCTATTTTCACCTATATTGATTCAGTTAATAGTTATTTTATCTTACAGTAACTAAGGTGCTTATAAAGTTGTTTTGTTCTTGATAGTAAACTGCATAGATCATACAAATGAGTGAAAAATATTTTTTTATAGTCTACGTATTCTAGAAATAAAAATAAGTAAGCAAGGAATTAAAGCATCTCTACATGTCTTTCCTGCTTTCCATTAGCACATGCACACAACAGCACTCACTGTCCAGTTCACCTGTTAAATGTTAAAGCTCAAGCAGCTTTTAAATAATTTTCCAGTGTGCTTTCTTTCTCATTTCTTTCCCATTCACCTTTTTCTTATTTTCTTTCACTTTCCTTCTACTATTTTCTCATCCTCTTGTTTTTCAGTTAAGTAGTTTGGCTATGGCCTGCTCCCAGTCTGGCACTGTGAAAGGAAGGAATTACCAGGAGCTGGAGGAATGGCTCACCTGGTGGTAAGATAGCAGGTTTTGTGCTATGCCCAGTGGAGTAAGGAAAAGCCCCAGTGCCCTCTCACGTGCTGCTGGGTTGTGGGCTGCTCTGAAGCAGCTGGTGACTGCCTGGTGCAACTTTTTCTGCCTGTTCCTGGCACAGGAGCTGGCTCCTAGCAAGGGCTTTCTCATTGCTAGTGGGTACAGGAGTCCACTGGGCAGGAGTCTGTGTTGCAAGGGTGAGTGAGTGGACTGGAAGTATCTGATACAGGTCATTTTGCACTAAAATTGTACAATTGTACTGCCCAGCCTCATTCTGAGATAAAATATAAAGCCCACAATGTGTTTATGTGCTTTGGAGGGCAACAATGCGTATTTTCAAGATAAGTCTAAGGTATAAATCTTGGGTAGCTTGTGAGCTTTTCTATGCAAGGCTGAAAGGTCAGGATTTTCCAGAGCAAGCCTATAATCTTGCCAAATGGTAGACTGCTGCTTAGAGTAGCTTTCGTATTAGTAGGTTTCTCCTTTCCCAATAGGCTGCACTACTATTATGTCTTCCTGCATAATATTTACCCTTTGTCTGTAATCACATCTGTTAGAAGGGATGTTACCCAGCCAACAACACTTTTGATGGCATATGGTGCTCTTTAATTAAATGTAAGGATTCAGAAAATAATGGAGTGTAGTCTAGTTTTTAGGCCTCCAGTTATCCCCAATGGCTCTCCTTATTCATCAGAAAGTTGGAGGGCTTTTTTCCTAATACACTAGGCATAAAAAAATGGAACCTGAAAGCGTAATAATGGAACTACGTGGTGTAGCTTGCAAAGTTCAGTGAATTTGAATCTTGGAGTGGAAACCCGCCTCCCTTGTAAAGAAAAAAAAAACAGTTAGGTACTTCTATACAGACAGATGGTCGCCTTCTACTGAAAACCAAGCATGAGACAGTTGTGAGCTGAATCACAGCCATGACATCCAACACCTGGTAAATCTGTAAGCAGTTAATGTAGCAATTTTTTCTTGTTTAATTTTATTTATTGGGTTGTTTTCTGTGCATGGAGTGATTCCCTTAATTCTTATTTTCTTCTTTTCTTGAAATACCTGCTGTGGAAAATGAAGTGTTTTAGTTTTGCTCTCTAGTATTGCAAAGAGAAGTATTACCAAAAAATATCAAAGCTTGACTTTTCAAAAAGCTTCCTAGGAGGATCATGCTGCTTTTTTACATCAACACCTATAACACAGCATGCGATGTTGGTTGAAAACATTTTGCTGTGTTGCATTAATCTACTGCCCATCATGGAGTATACATACATTGTTCTGGAAGCTTTAGAGCTAAATAAAAAAGCCTGCCTCAGAGACTGTATAACCAAGTACACAGAAGGACAACCAGCAGTTAAGTATAGACAAAAACCAAAAGACCACGTTAGTCAATGCAATAAGCAATAGACTTAGCACAGTAACCATGACTTTTGGTAGTAATCACAGCAAGAGAAGTTTTAAGAAATAATCTGAATGCAGTTACTGAAACAATTTATAAGGTGCTACCTTCTGGGTAACCTTCCATATGTAAAAATCTAGTAACTTGAAATTCCACAAGTATGCGATGCAAACTGGCACCATGAGCCTATCAGTCTCTCGGTGGTGTTGAGAAAAATCACTCAATGAGGTGGAGCAGAATACGGGGTACCTTGGAAGAGAAAAGAAGTAGCCAAGACTGGTTGCTTTGTCAGAAGAAGCAGCACAGATAGATTGCAAGGTGAGATACCAAGTTCATGGCCTAGAAAAGCACTCTTTGCAGGGGTGCTCTGAATGGGTGAGAGGAGATGGGGGAGAGGGCACAGTTGTGCCTGTTGGAGCCAGGGAGGAGGATGCGGCAGAAACAGATGGATCGAGCTGAAAGGCTCTCATTCCAGTCCTGCACACACACTCAAAACTGCCTTGTTAGATTTTCATGGCTTAAAGTGCAGACTTCAACTGTCTCAGTATCCTTTCATGCATTAAACCACTGTCACCAGAGAGACCATTAAGGCCAAATGAGCTCTCAATGTTAGGTTTACACTTCACTGTTAAATCATAAACAAGTTGAGATTTTGTAGTGGGATAGTTTAAAATTTACCTTTAATCCTAAGGGATTCACAAAGAGAATATCTCTTGAAAAATGTAAACTATGTGCAATATCTAAATTGTTTTGCAAAGCAAACTGTGAAGTTTACACTAGCTTTTTGTGTTACAGATTTAGTTTTCTTCAGAAGGTACCAAGTATTCTGGATGAAGTCTAGTGACAAGGTGGGTTTTGGGCTCCCCTAGGAATGGAAGGGGCTAATTCCTCATTGCACTTCTTCCACGAAAATTCACCAAGTACTGTGCTGTACAGTAGAAGGCAACAGAGCACTCCCTCTCTGTCTGCACGTTGAAGCTGTCCAGCTTGTGAAAACAAAACCTCCCTTTAAAATGCTTTGCGAATGAAAACATGAGAATCAGAGGAAATTTGACGTTAGATAGAACTTCTATTTAAATTCTTGTTTTCTTATATTTATTTGGGTAATTTTGCCAGCTCCCACATGATGTGCTTATTGCTTTCAGCCATCAGCAGATCTCATTGCCACACAGAGAAGCTGGCAGTAAATTATAGATCTCCGACAATGTACGTTTTTTTCTTTATCCCAGTGGCATAAACCTACCTGACTACCTCCAAGTGGAAAATGCACCACAGTTAATACAGAAATTCATTTGGATGCATGTAACAGGTTACAAGATCTGGTTTTGTTTTGGGTTTTTTTTCTGATTATTTTGCTTTTTTTTAAGGTCTTGGCTTTAAAACAATCATCTCTTTGAAGATCTGCATAGACTTAATTTTTCTGGCTATGCATTTTTAAGTGGATACATATCCTGTGTGAGATTATTGACATGGAAACAGTGTAAAACAGGTGTTAGGAGCTGAAATTTATGACTTTACTTCGTGGTAACCCTACACCAAAATCTTGAATAGATGTATTTGAACAGCAACTACTCCCACATCATCACATCAGTCTTAAAGAACTTAAGATCAGTCTCCCCTCTAATGGGTATCGTAACGTCTGTCAAATCAAAAGGCAGTGTGAACACTTGCTGTTAAACTCCATTTAGTTCAAAATGCTAGCTACTTTAGACTGGTTTCCAAAGCACTTAAAATGTTTAGAATAAAGAAATTTCAGTGAACCTTGGTAGTAATTCAGTGAAGTGTGGGCTGGATAAGTGGTCAGTGAAGTGGATTGAGAACTGGCTGAATGGCAGAACTCAGAGGGTTGTCAT
>Ga0181612_131356_pt1 | contig 22814 bp, 16 predicted proteins | sample HoacroProtozoa21_FD_119630 | JGI IMG/M metagenome (GOLD analysis project Ga0181612, IMG submission 119630) | Hoatzin crop microbial communities from Cojedes, Venezuel. Combined Assembly of Gp0051906, Gp0051904, Gp0051908
CTAAGAATTACAGCAAAGAATTACAGCAAAGAATTACAGCAAAGAATTACAGCAAAGAATTACAGAAAAAAAACTACAGCTGAGAATGTGCCTAAAACACATCGGAAATTGTATTTTGAAAGATACATTGTGTCCTTTATAATCCCCTTAACAAAGGGGATTACAGAGATGTCAAAACTTTTTTTTATGTACTTGATTTAATACATCCTAACTGTTGACAAACGGCTTTAAGATTATTTATAATTTTGTATACAAGATAACAACAAATCATTTATAAGATGATTTGAATCGCTAATATATCAAAAAAATTTTAAGAAATAGGAGGACGAAACAATGGTAAATTTTGACCAGTGGGAAGGATTCGAAGGAAGACTTTGGAAAGAAGAAGTTAACGAAAGAGACTTCATTCAGAACAACTACACACCTTATGACGGTGATGAAAGCTTTTTGGCAGGACCTACAGACGCTACTAACAAGCTCTGGGGAAAACTTCAGGAATTACAGAAGGAAGAAAGAGCTAAAGGCGGAGTATTAGATATGGATACAGATGTTGTATCTTCTATTACAAGCCATGCACCAGGTTATATAGATGAAAGCATGAAGGATTTGGAGCAGATCGTTGGTCTTCAGACTGACAAGCCTCTTAAGAGAGCATTTATGCCATACGGTGGTATCAGAATGGCAGAGCAGTCATGTGAGATGTACGGATATACACCAAGCCCTAAGCTTCATGAAATCTTTACAAAATATCACAGAACTCATAACCAGGCAGTATTTGATTGCTACACACCTGAGATGAGAGCAGCAAGAAAGAACAAGATCGTTACAGGACTTCCTGATACATATGGAAGAGGACGTATCGTAGGTGACTACAGAAGAGTTGCATTGTACGGTATTGATTACCTTATCGAAGCAAAGGAAGAAGATAAAGCTAACTGTGGATGCGGAACAATGACAGATGACATCATTCGTCAGAGAGAAGAATTACAGTTACAGATCAACGCTTTAAAGGATATGAAGGTTATGGCAGAGTCATACGGATATGACATCTCTAAACCTGCTACAACAGCTAAGGAAGCTATCCAGTGGACATACTTCGGATATCTTGCAGCTATTAAGACACAGAACGGTGCCGCAATGAGTATCGGACGTGTATCTACATTCTTAGATATCTATATTGAAAGAGATTTAAAGAAGGGTATCATTACAGAAGCAGACGCTCAGGAAATGGTTGACCATTTAACAATGAAATTCAGAATGGTTAAGTTTGCTCGTATTCAGTCATATAATGAATTATTCTCAGGTGATCCGGTATGGGCAACACTTGATCTTGCAGGAATCGGTGTAGACGGTCGTCATATGGTAACAAAGAACGACTTCAGATTCTTACATACACTTGAGAACATGGGACCTTCACCGGAACCAAACATCACAGTTCTTTACTCAGCAGATCTTCCTGATACATTTAAGAAGTATGCAGCAGCTATTTCTATCAGAACAAGTTCTATCCAGTACGAGAACGATGACGTAATGAAGCCAATCTGGGGTGATGATTACGCAATCTGCTGTTGTGTATCAGCTACACAGACAGGTAAGGAGATGCAGTTCTTCGGAGCAAGAGCTAACCTTGCTAAGTGTTTATTATACGCTATCAACGGTGGTGTTGATGAAAAATCTAAGGTTCAGGTAGGACCTGCATATCAGGGAATTACTTCAGAATATCTTGATTATGATGAAGTAATGGCAAAATATGACAAGATGATGGATTGGTTAGCAGATTTATATGTTAATATCCTTAACCTCATCCAGTATATGCATGATAAATATTACTATGAAGCAGCTCAGCTTGCACTTATCGATACAGATGTAAGAAGAACATTTGCAACAGGTATCGCAGGATTCTCTCATGTTATCGATTCCCTTTCAGCTATTAAGTATGCAAAGGTTAAGACAATAAGAGATGAAGACGGACTCGTTGTTGATTACGAAATCGAAGGAGACTTCCCTCGTTACGGAAACGATGATGACAGAGCGGATGAGATTGGTGTATGGTTACTTAAGACATTCATCGAAAAGGTTAAGAAGCATCATACATATCGTAACTCAGAGCCTACAACATCTATCCTTACAATTACATCTAACGTAGTTTACGGAAAAGCTACAGGAGCTATGCCTGACGGAAGAAAGGCAGGAGAGCCATTGTCACCGGGAGCTAACCCTTCATACGGTGCAGAGACAAGCGGACTTCTTGCTTCACTTAACTCAGTAGCTAAGATTCCTTATGAGTGGGCACTTGACGGTATTTCTAATACTCAGACAGTTAACCCTGACGCATTGGGACACAGCGAAGAAGAGCAGAAGCAGAACCTTGTTCAGGCAATGGACGGATACTTCGATCAGGGTGCACATCACCTTAATGTAAACGTATTCGGAATTGAAAAATTACAGGACGCTATGGAACATCCTGAAAAAGAAGAATACGCTAACTTCACAATCAGAGTATCAGGATATGCTGTTAAGTTTATCGATCTTACAAGAGAGCAGCAGATGGACGTTATCTCAAGAACATTCCATGCCAGCTTATAAGATTTAGCGTAAATTAAATATTTGATATAAATATTCTGAAAAATTTAAGCCTGAGTCATGCATCATCGACTCAGGCTTATTTTTTAAAGATAGAGATTATTTTGAAAGAAATATCAAAGGGCAAAGGCTGACCGGGACCGGCGAAGCCGGCTTATCATTCAAAGGAAGGGAGTTGGTAATATGGTAAAGGGAAATATTCATTCTTTAGAAACCTTTGGTCTTGTTGACGGACCGGGTGTGAGATTTGTTGTATTTGTACAGGGCTGTCATATGAGATGTAAATACTGTCATAATCCGGAAACATGGGAATTGTGTTCGGGAGAAGAGTGGACAGCGGAAGATCTTTTTAAAAAGGCATTCAGATATAAAACTTATTGGAGAGACAACGGAGGAATTACCGTAAGCGGAGGAGAACCATTATTACAGATGGATTTTCTTATTGAGTTCTTTAAACTTGCAAAGGAAAAAGGAATCCATACGGTTATAGATTCTGCAGGTAATCCGTTTAAGAGAGATAAAGAGTTCCTTGAAAAATTCGATGAGTTAATGAAATATACAGATCTTGTTATGCTTGACCTTAAGGAAATAGATGACGAGAAACATAAGCTTTTAACGGGACATACCAATAAAAATATTATGGATATGGCAACTTATCTTTCTGATATGGGAAAAGAAATGTGGATAAGACACGTTTTGGTTCCTGATCTTACTGATGATGAGGCGGGACTTGTGGAAATGAGAAAATTTATCGATACATTAAAAACAGTTTCCAGAGTAGAAGTACTTCCTTATCATACATTGGGACTTATTAAGTGGAACAATCTTGGAATCAAATATCCTTTGGAGGGAGTAAGAATACCTACTGCCGAGGAAAAGGAGGCTGCCGAAAAGATTCTTGTTCCGGAAGGCCTGGGAGTGGAATAAGAAATATAACGGGATCATAAATTTTTGAAATTAATTAAGAAATTATATAAAACTACAAGATGTGGAATCTGATTGACTGCATAAACTTGTCAAATTATATCGGTAGTGGTAAAATTTAACAGTTGGAATTAAAAATTATATATGCCGCGAACAAATGCAGAGAGACAGATATAGTTTTGAATCGTATTTAATATTATAATTTTATTTATAGAAAAGAGAGGATAGTAAATATGTCAGAATTCAAACCTGTAAAAGAAGGAAAAGTAAGAGAAGTATATGATAACGGAGACAGCCTTATTATAGTTGCCACAGACAGAATCTCTGCCTTTGATGTTATTCTTAAGAATAAAGTACATTCAAAGGGTGCTATATTAACACAGATGTCAAAGTTCTGGTTCGATTATACAAAGGATCTCGTACCTAATCATATGATATCCGTAGATGTTAATGATATGCCTGAATTCTTCAGAAAAGAAGAATTTGACGGAAACAGCATGATGTGTAAGAAACTTGAGATGCTTCCGGTTGAGTGTATTGTAAGAGGATATATAACAGGAAGCGGATGGGAAAGTTATAAAAAGACAGGAGAGGTTTGCGGAATTAAACTTCCTGAAGGACTTGTAGAATCTGACAAACTTCCTGAACCTATATACACACCAACCACAAAAGCAGATCTTGGAGAGCATGATGAACATATTTCTCTTGAAGAGTCCGCTGAGATTCTTGAGAAGCTTTATCCGGGAAAAGGTAAGGAATATGCAGATAAGATTGCTGAACTTACAATATCAATATACAAGAAATGTGCAGAATATGCATTGAATAAAGGTATTATTATAGCAGATACCAAGTTTGAATTTGGCCTTAACGAGGATGGAGAAATTGTTCTTGGTGATGAGATGCTTACACCGGACAGCTCGAGATTCTGGCCTCTTAAGGGATATGAACCGGGAAAATCTCAGCCGTCGTTTGATAAGCAGTATGTAAGAGATTGGTTAAAAGCTAACCCTGAAAGTGATTATTTATTACCGGATGAAGTTGTAGAAAAGACTGTAGATAAGTATAAAGAAGCTTATTATCTTATAACCGGAGAGGAATTTAGTAAATAAATTCTGATTTGTCAGACAAATAAAAGAATAGAAATAAATTAAGCAGGCAGATGTTTTCTGCCTGCTTTTGTATATTTTGAGTTAGCAAAGAGCTAAGTTAAGTGACTTGTTTATTTGCTTAGAGTTGATTATTTAATAATTTCTTTTCCGCCCATGTAAGGTCTCAAAGCTTCCGGAATATTTACCGAGCCGTCTTCATTGAGATTGTTTTCAAGGAAAGCAATGAGCATTCTCGGTGGAGCAACTACTGTGTTGTTCAAGGTATGTGCAAAATATTTATTATTATCTTCGTCTTTGATTCTAATCTTTAATCTTCTTGCCTGAGCATCGCCGAGATTTGAACAACTTCCTACTTCAAAGTACTTTTTCTGTCTTGGTGACCAAGCTTCCACATCAACTGATTTAACTTTAAGATCGGCAAGATCTCCTGAGCAACATTCCAAAGTTCTTACAGGTATATCAAGAGTTCTGAAGAAATCAACGGTGTTTTTCCATAATTTGTCAAACCATTCCATGCTTTCTTCCGGCTTGCAGACAACGATCATTTCCTGTTTCTCGAACTGGTGAATTCTGTAAACACCTCTTTCTTCTATTCCGTGAGCTCCTTTTTCTTTTCTGAAACAAGGAGAGTAACTTGTAAGTGTAATAGGGAGTGTAGTTTCAGGTGTTATTGTATCTATGAATTTACCTATCATTGAATGTTCACTTGTTCCGATAAGATATAAGTCTTCGCCTTCAATCTTGTACATCATGGAATCCATTTCGTCAAAGCTCATAACTCCTGTAACCACGTCGCTTCTGATCATAAAAGGCGGAACGCAGTATGTGAATCCTCTGTTTATCATGAAATCTCTTGCGTAGCTTACTATTGCAGAATGGAGTCTTGCAATATCTCCCATGAGGTAGTAGAATCCGTTTCCTGCAACTTTTCTTGCACTGTCAAGGTCGATTCCATTAAGCTTTTCCATAATATCTGTATGATATGGAATTTCAAAATCAGGAACTGCAGGTTCGCCGAACCTTTCTCTTTCTACATTTTCGGTGTCGTTCTTTCCAATAGGAACAGATTTATCGATGATGTTAGGAATAACCATCATTCTCTTTTTAATCTCTTCATTGACCTTTGCCTGCTCTTCTTCGAGTTTTGCAAGCTTGTCAGCCTGTTCTGTAACTTTTTGCTTGACAGCCTGGGCTTCATCTTTTTTGCCCTGAGCCATTAATGCACCGATTTCCTTAGATATCTTATTACGGTTGGCCCTTAAATCGTCAACCTCCTGCTTTAATTCTCTGGATTTTACATCCAATTCAATAACTTCATCTACAAGAGGAAGCTTTTTATCCTGGAATTTATTTTTAATGTTTTCCTTAACAATATCAGGATTTTCCCTGAGAAACTTAATGTCTAACATGTTTTTATCTCCAATCTTTCATTAATGAAATTATGCCAAAATATAAACATAAAAAAAGAGTTTTGGAAACTCTCGGTATGCCTTTTAATAATTGACAAAAAATCTGTATTTGATATAATTCAATATAGCATAATTTGTGTTTATTAACAAGTCCGAAAGGATATTACAAAGATAATCGGTATATATGGTGTAATGAATAGTTTACGTTTGACATCATATATATTTTTTTGTTTTATTGATATGATTCGGCCAACATGTTTATTTAGATGAGTTTAAATAATATGATTCGATCAACATGTTTATTTAGATGAGTTTAAATAATATGATTCCTCTAACGGGATTAGTTAGATGATTTTAAATGATATGAGTTGGCTGATGTATTTGGTTTAATTAAGTTTAAAATGAGGTTTTAAAATAGATGAGTTCAAGAGCTAAAAGATCCACTGTTTTTCAGACAGGATGTTTAATTGTATCAGTTATTGTCAGAACTTTGTTTCAGATGATGCTTCCTATAAATGCAAGGTGTGATTTTGTTGATGATGATGCGTTAATGGTAAGTTATGCAAGGAGCATTGCAAACGGAGAGTGGCTGGGTTCTTATACATATCATACCCTTAATAAGATGCCGGGATTTTCCATAATGCTGGCTTTTTTTAAGACCTTTAATATTCCTTATATGCTTTGGGTTGGATTATTCTACTCCATGGCATGTATCATATTTTTCTTTGCAATTAAGAAATATATAAGAAAGTGGTGGCCGTCCTTCGGATGCTATCTCTTCTTGTTGTTTGCACCGGAAATGTTTGATAAGAACGTAGGACAGGCAGTTTATCGTTTGTCGATTCTTCCGGCATTGCTTCTTATGATTGTTTCAGCCTATATGGTATTGCTTCGCGACAGAAGAAAAACGTTTAAAAGAAATGCAAAATGGATAGTTCTTATATCCGCAAGTCTTTTGACGTTTGTTATGAGTAGAGAAGAAGCTGCTTTTTTGTATTGTTTTATATACGGAGCAACGGCTGTACTTATTATTTTATTTATAATCGAATGCAAAAGCAGAAAGAAATGGTTGCTTCTTACGAAATACGTTATGTTTCTTATAATACCGATTCTGGTTACTAATCTGGGAAAGGTATGTTTGAAGTATGCCAATTATAAAATATATGGTGTATATACGGACACGGATTTCAGTGCCACATATTATGTGGACGTATGTAAGGATATAGTTACAATTAAACCGACTGAAGAGGTTAAAGGAGTATATGTAACCAGAGACACCATGGACAGGTGTTTTGAATACAGTGAGACTCTTAATACCATCAAAGACTATGTAGATGATTTTTATGAAAATCCTGATACATCGGGACTTCGGGAAGACGGAGAACTTGATGGAGGATTTTTTGCATGGATTATGAGATGGTCGGCCTTTAAGGCAGGATATTATGAGGATGCTCAGACGGCAAATCAATTCTATAAGCAGGTTCATGAGGAGTTGCAAAAGGGATTTGAAGACGGAACTTTTGAAAAGAAGGATGCTTTGGTATTATCGGGACTTTCAAGACCAATAGGAAAGGGAGACATGTCGAAGATTCTTAAATATGCCTTTTTAGGAATGGTGGGAACGGCAGATTTTACCAGCATGTATCCGCAGTATCAACAGGCATCCGGCTCTGATGAACAGATCAGAATGTTTGAAGAGGTTATAAGTACGAATATCGGACATAATGAATTGTCCGGGTTTGAATTCGGTGGATGGATGTTTGCTGTAAATAACGATTCAAAGATTTCAATGGAAATATATGATAATAACGGTAACAGCTTGAAACCGGGATTTGAGGAATCCGAGGATATATATGAAATATATAACAGAGATTCGGAAAAGGTAGGCTTTTATACAGAAAATGCCGCAAATGCCAGATTCTCTGTTTATCTGCCGGTGGACGGATCTTTGAATGTAAAGAAGCTGTTTGTAAAGATAACAGTAGATAATGAAATAGTTTATAATGACAGCATATATGATGTCAAAGATATTAAAAGCGATAAGATAAGGGTAGGTATTGAGAATTGCAGAAAGACTTATATATCTACGGAAAACAAGCAGCAGTACAAGACGAATATTAAATTTGTCAAAGGGTTCTTATTTATTTATAAGCTTATATATCCTGTGTTCTGGTGGTTTATGTCTATAGGCTTTATGCTGATAGATTTTATTGCAAATGTCGTAAAGAAGAAAAAAGGACATTCCACAAGATTCTCAAGGGATATTATGATGCTTGGTATATTGATGACTGCCTTTGCAAATCATGTGATTGTATCTATTAATTATTTTGAATCGCATCCGTATTCATTCAGAAAGAAATACGTTGCGGGATCATATCCGTTGCTTCAGGTGTTTACATGTCTGGGCGTGCTCACTATTGTTCAACTTATAATAGAGATGAAAAAAGAGGACTATGAACTTTTTGCAGAAGGTGGCAGAAGAAGTAAAAAGTCTAAGCATAGGAGAGAAAGAAGAAAGGGTTCTGATATATCAACAGATAGTTCCGGTCCATCGACAAGCGACAGCAGTAAAGAGGGAACAGATTCACAGATTAATAATAGGCTTAGTGACGGCTTGACAGATGATAATTTTGGAAATACTATGAATCTGAATTTGCCGGATAATGCAGCAACAAACAATGCAATGACAAAAACTACGACAACAGCAGGCAATGCAGCAACAAGTAATACAGCAGCAGGTAACACAGCGGCAGGAGTTGCGACACCAATATCACCGAATAATACAGCGGCAGGAGTTGCGACACCAATATCACCGAATAATACAACAGCAGGTAACACAGCAACCGGTAATGCCGGTTCGGGAAAAGATTCACAAGATGATAGTGATGAGGGAATTATATATATAGATTACGACTAGTAATCAAAGAGAACAGATTATATAACTAATTTTAAACGGAGGTAATTATGAGCTTCAATTTTATTCAGGACATGCCTACGCCGGAAATGATTAAGAAAGAGTTTCCGATTACGGATGAATTAAGAAAAGTAAAGGCAGAAAGAGATAAGGAGATAAAGGATATATTTGCGGGAAAATCCGATAAGTTTTTATTGATAATCGGACCTTGTTCTGCGGATAATGAAGATTCGGTTGCGGATTACTGTACAAGACTTGCGGGAGTGCAGGAAAAGGTAAAAGACAAAGTATTTATTATACCGAGAATATACACCAATAAACCGAGAACAACAGGTATGGGATATAAAGGAATGCTTCATCAGCCGGATCCTGAGAAAAAGCCTGATCTGATATTGGGATTAAAAACTATAAGAAATATGCATTTAAGAATATTTAATGAAACCGGATTCACAGGTGCGGATGAGATGTTATATCCGGAGAATCATTTATATGCAGATGATATTCTTTCTTATGTTGCAGTAGGAGCAAGGTCGGTAGAGGATCAGCAGCACAGACTGGTAGCCAGCGGAGTGGATATTCCTGTGGGGATGAAGAATCCTACCGGAGGAACTATATCGGTAATGCTTAATTCCATTGTTGCGGCACAGTCCGGACATACATTTATATTCTCAGGAACCGAGGTTAAAACGGACGGAAACGAGTATTGCCACGCAATTCTCAGAGGTTCGGTAAATAAGCACGGACAGAATATATCAAACTATCATTATGAGGATCTTATTAATCTTTATGACATGTACAAAGAAGAAAAACTTAAAAATCCTGCAGTTATCGTAGATTGTAATCATTCCAACTCAGGTAAGAAGTACATGGAGCAGATAAGAATTTCAAAAGAAATTCTTCACAGCATGCGTCATTCTGAGGACATTAACAGTTTCGTAAAGGGACTTATGATTGAAAGCTATATAGAGCCGGGTAATCAGAAGGTCGGAGAACATGTTTACGGAAAATCCATCACAGATCCTTGTCTCGGATGGGATGACACCGAGAGATTGATTCTTGATATAGCTGAACTTTTGTAATTAAATAATAGGTTTAAAAAAATGAAAAGCCGGACTGTTACATATAAACAGGCCGGCTTTTTATAAAGTGGTCAGTTTTTATAAAATGGACAGTTTTTATAAAATAGTCAGTTTTTATAAAATAGCTGGAATTTTGTAAGTTAACAGGGGATTTTATAAGAAAAAACGGTGATTCATAAATAAAATTAAAATAAATGGCAGAAAATAAAAAAAGTGCTTGCAATTTTCTTTGCAGTTTGATAGAATAACATCTGTTGTTGATGGCCCATCGCCAAATGGTAAGGCACTGGACTCTGACTCCAGCATTTTCCAGGTTCGAATCCTGGTGGGCCAGCTATTTAAACTACCTTCAAAGTTATGAAGGTAGTTTTTTTTATACGGAGGAGCAATAGATTATGAAAAGTAGTTATTCAAGAAAAGTTTATTTTAGCGAAGTAAATGAAAAGAAGATAATGCCTTTGGCTGAAATTATAAATTATATGCAGGATTCCTCTGCTATGCAGGGAGAAGAGATCGGAAAAGGCTTGGATTACAGAAAGGAAAGACAGGAAGGTTGGATAATTAATTACTGGCAGATAAATATAAAAGACAGTATCAAGTATATGGACGAACTTAAGGTTTCTACATGGATCAGTAGTTACAGAGGCGGAATCTGGACAAGAGATTATTTGATAGAAAAAGACAATAAGTATAATGAATCAAATAGTTCCTTTGGCATTGCAGAAGCAAAAGGTATATGGGTTTTGTATGATTTTAAAAATAATAAGTTGACTGTGCCGGAAAAAGAAGAGATTAATCTTTACGGTATAGAGAATGGATTGGAACTGAAAAAATATGGCAGAAGGATTAAACCGGGAGAAAATTATGAAAAAATCTGGACCGAGGATGTTTTGCCATATCAGATAGATGTTAATCATCATATGAATAACTCATGGTATATTGAGATGTTAGAGGGTGAATTGTATAATCGTGATAGGGAGTTTATATCGGGATTTACGGGAACTTTAAGAATAGAATATAAAAAATCAGCCATGTTGGGAGATACTATCAATTGTTTTGAATCTGTCTGTGAGGACAGAAGAGTATACGAACTGAGAAGTGATACAGATGAAGTATATGCCATGATTGAATTCAGAAGCAGCGACGAAAATGCAAATGATTAAGTTTAGAGAAGAGAATGCAAATGATTAAGTTTAGAGAAGAGAATACAAATGATTAAGTTTGGAGAAGAGAGTGCAAATGATTAAGTCAGGAGAGGAGAATGTAAATGATTAAGTTGGGAGAGGAACAAAGTCTTAAATGTATTAAAAAAGTTGATTTTGGAATATACGTAGGAACAAATGAGAAGGATAAGGTGTTGGTGCCTAAGAAAGAAGTGCCGGAAGGTATTAAAGAAGGGGATATGCTTGATGTATTCGTATACAGAGATTCGGCGGACAGACTTATAGCTACGGTTAAAAAGCCCCTTATAAAGCTGGGAGGTCTTGAAAGACTTACAGTGAAGTCTGTATCTAAGTTTGGAGCATTTCTTGACTGGGGATTGGATAAGGATTTATTTTTACCGTTTAAGGAAATGACGGAGCAGGTTAAGGAAGGAAAATCATATCTTGTGTCGTTGTACATTGACAAGACAGACAGACTTGCCTGTACGATGAAGGTATATAAGCTTTTAAAGCCTTTTTCGGAATCAGATCAAATTAATAATAATTTAAAATCAGACAAAATCGGAAAAACCGACAAAACCGACGAAATCGGCAAAACCGACAAAATCGACAAAATCGGCAAAACCGACAAAACCGACAAAACCAATTATTCAGATACTGCAGAAAACGCATCTTCTGTAGGGGAGGGCAAGTATGCCATGGGTACAGTAATAGAGATAAATAAGTCTATAGGTGCCTTTGTTGCGATAGAAAACAAATACTACGGACTTCTCCAGAATAAGGATATACATACAAGGCTTAATGTGGGAGATTATTTGGAATTCAGAGTGGTTAAGATAAGAGAAGACGGAAAGCTTAATTTGTCAATGAATAAGCCTGTTCAGGAACAGATGGAGCTGGATGCAAAGAAAATATATAAGGTTATAGAAGAGTATGACGGTGAATTGCCGTATAACGATAAGGCAAAGCCGGAGATAATTGAAAAAGATTTTGCAATGAGTAAGGGTGCTTTTAAGCGTGGAGTCGGTTTCTTGCTTAAAAAGGGCGTTATTGACATTGATGATAAAAGTATTAAAATAATTAGTAGTTATAAATAAACGTGAGATTTTGTTCGGAACAGAATCAACTCAGAAAGGAAGACGGTTATGAAAAAAATTATCAGTACAGACAAGGCACCTGCAGCAATAGGACCATATTCTCAGGCTATCGAGGTTAACGGAATGGTTTATACTTCCGGAGTAATTCCTGTAGTACCTGCAACAGGAGAGATCCCTGACGGAGTGGAAGCTCAGGCAAGACAGGCTATTTCCAATTTATGTGCACTTATTAAGGAATCGGGCGCAGAGGTTGAAAATGTAATTAAAACAACAGTATTTATTAAAAATATGGACGACTTCGGAAAAATTAATGAAGTATATTCAGAGTTTTTCAAGGAAAATTGCCCTGCAAGATCTTGTGTTGAAGTTGCAAGATTACCTAAGGATGTCTTGATTGAAATAGAGGCAATCGTAGAAAAGTAATAAAAATGTAATATTTTGCCTTTTTAATTATGCAAATTTACCAAAGGAAAGGCTTTCTTTTTGGCATTTTGACAATGGTATTTTAGAGTGATTTAAGGTAAACTATATAAGTGTTAAAAACGTGAATTAATGGAAATAGGAGGAAAAGAGATGGCTAGTTTATCACTAAAAAATATTACAAAGCAGTATCCTAACGGATTCGTTGCTGTAAAAGACTTTAACATGGAGATTCAGGACAAGGAATTTATCATTTTCGTAGGACCTTCCGGATGTGGAAAGTCAACAACACTTAGAATGATTGCAGGTCTTGAAGAGATTTCAGGCGGAGAGTTATACATCGGAGACAAACTTGTAAACGATGTAGAGCCTAAGGACAGAGATATCGCGATGGTTTTCCAGAACTACGCTTTGTATCCTCATATGACCGTATATGATAATATGGCATTCGGTCTTAAGTTAAGAAAGACACCAAAGGAGCAGATTGATAAGCTTGTACATGAAGCTGCAAGAATTCTTGATATCGAGCATCTTTTGGATCGTAAACCAAAGGCTTTATCCGGTGGACAGAGACAGAGGGTTGCCATGGGTCGTGCTATCGTGCGTAACCCTAAAGTATTCCTCATGGACGAGCCTTTATCAAACCTTGATGCTAAGTTGAGAGTACAGATGAGAACTGAGATTTCTAAACTTCATCAGAGACTTGAGACAACTATTATATACGTTACACATGATCAGACAGAGGCTATGACATTGGGAACACGTATCGTAGTTATGAAGGACGGTGTTGCTCAGCAGATCGACACACCTGAAGAACTTTACAATAATCCATGTAACTTATTCGTTGCAGGTTTCATGGGATCACCTCAGATGAACTTCATCGATGCACAGGTAATCCAGTCAGGAACTGACGTACTTATTTCATTCAGCTCACATACAGTAAAAGTACCTGAAGCTAAGGCTAAGGCACTTATTGAAGGAAACTACATCGATAAGACAGTTATCGTAGGTATCAGACCGGAAGACTTCCATGACGAGCAGGTATTTATTAATTCTAATCCTGATTCGGTTATTGAAGCTACAATCAGATTGTATGAAATGCTTGGTGCAGAAGTATTCTTATACTTCGATATCGACCAGTTCAGCTGTACAGCAAGAGTTAACCCTCGTACAAATGCAAGACCGGGAGATACAATCAAGATGGCTATCGACACAACTAAGATGCATATTTTCGATAAGACAACTCATAATGTTATCGTTAACTAATTCCTTTAGAATTAAGGTTTTAGTAAAATAGCATTAATGAAAAGCCCTCAACAGAGGGGGAAGTAATAGAAAAAAATGAAAATTGTGTGATATTTAGGGAAATGCGTAAAAAATAAGCGCATTTCCCTTTTATTTTTGGCTAAAATGCTATAAAATATCTTTATGTGTGAAAGTGTATACATTGATTTTGCATAAAGCAGTATGCATTTATTATAAAAAGCGGCAGGAGGGTGCGAATGATTTCAAATCAGATACTTTCAAGTGTGGTTGAAGGAATAAAAAACATATCAAGAGTGGATATGTGTATAGTGGATATAGACGGAAAGGTTCTTGCTACCACATTTTCCGAAACTAAGAATATCGAGAAGGTGACTCCTTCCTTTGCACAGTCGGAGGCTGACAGTCAGTCGGTATCGGGATGTCAGTTCTTTAAAGTAATTGAAGATAACAGTCTAGAGTATGTACTTGTTGCCAAGGGTGACGGGGATGACGTATATATGGTAGGTAAGATGGCGGTGTTCCAGATACAGAATCTTCTTACCGCATATAAGGAAAGATACGACAAGGATAACTTCATGAAGAATCTTATCCTTGACAATATGCTTCTTGTGGATATATATTCCAGAGCGAAAAAATTACATATTGAGACAAAGGTTAAGAGAGTTGTCTATATAATTGAAAAGGAAAACGAAAAAGATTCCATGGTTTTGGAGACATTGAGAGCTCTTTATACCGGAAGAATAAACGACTTCATCACGGTTGTGGATGAGAAAAATATTATCGTGGTAAGAGAAGTGGAAGAGGGACAGGGTTATGCAGAACTTAATAAGATTGCGGAATACATGCTCGATACATTGAATGCAGACGCCATGTCAAACGTAACGGTCTCATACGGAACCATTGTTAAGGACATAACAGAGGTTTCAAAATCATACAAGGAAGCAAGACTTGCTCTTGATGTTGGAAAAATATTCTATAGTGAGAAGAAGATAGTTGCATATAACAGACTGGGAATCGGAAGACTTATTTATCAGTTGCCGGTTTCTCTTTGTAATATGTTTATAGGTGAGGTTTTTGACGGAAAGTCACCGGATGATTTTGACGAAGAAACATTAACCACAATTAATAAATTCTTTGATAACAGTCTTAACGTATCTGAGACATCAAGACAGTTATATATACATCGTAATACATTGGTGTACAGACTTGATAAGTTGCAGAAAACAACCAATCTTGATCTGAGAGTGTTTGATGATGCAATAACATTTAAGATTGCGTTGATGGTTGTAAAATATATGAATTATATTGAGGGCAGAGAAGATTAATTGATATATCAATCGAATTCATAATTAGAATTTATAATACTTAATTCATAATACTTAATTCATAATAATTAATTCATAATACTTAATTTATAATATGGTTTGCATAAATTTAACGGAATGGTTTGCATAAATTTAACGAGCCTTTAAAGTAAGGAGCCAAGGGAAATGATAGAATTAGAAAACGTAAGTAAATCCTATTCAACAGGATCTCCGGCACTGAAAAATGTCAGCCTTACTGTGGAAGAGGGAGAATTTGTTTTCATAGTAGGTAACAGTGGATCCGGAAAATCGACTCTTATAAAATTACTTCTTAAGGAACTTAATCCTACAGAAGGAAGAATCGTTGTAAACGGCAGAGATTTGGGAAAACTTAAGAGACGTAAGATTGCCGAACACAGAAGAGGAATAGGTTGTGTATTTCAGGATTTCAGATTATTAAAGGACAGAAACGTATACGATAATATAGCTTTTGCTCAGAGGGTTGTTGAAACACCTAACAGAGTTATAAAGAGAAGAGTACCGGCCATGTTGTCACTGGTGGGGTTATCGGAAAAATACAGATCGTTTCCTAAGGAATTGTCCGGAGGAGAGCAGCAAAGAGTGGCTCTTGCAAGAGCGATGGTTAACAATCCGGCGATTATGCTTGCAGACGAGCCTACGGGAAACCTTGATCCAAAGAATTCATGGGAGATCATGAAGCTTCTTGAGGAGATTAACAAGGGCGGAACTACGGTTCTTGTGGTAACTCATAACAGAGAGATAGTTGATGCTATGAATAAGAGAGTTATTACAATGCATAAGGGCGAAATATTAAGTGACGAGAAAAAAGGTGTTTATTAATTATGAAATTCAGTACTTTTATTTACAATATAGGACAGGGATTTAAAAATATAAGGAGAAATAAATTATTCTCCCTTGCATCGATTGGAACCATTACGGCGTGTATATTCCTTATGGGAATTGTGTATGCCGTAATTGCTAATTTTCAGTACATGGTAAAAAAAGCCGAGGATTCGGTTTGTATAACGGTTTTCTTTAATGAGGGAACCGATGAAAATACTATGAAGGCCATAGGCTCAAAGATAAAAGGAATACCTGAGGTTGAGAGTATAAAGTTTACTTCGGCGGAGGAAGCATGGGAAGGATTCAGCGAAGACTATTTTTCAGAGGATCCGGAACTTGCGGAAGGATTCAAGGATGATAATCCTTTGGCTAATTCGGCAAACTATGAAGTATATCTTAATGATCTTTCAAAACAGGATCAGATAGTAGAGGAGATTAAGGCAATAGACGGTGTCAGAAAGGTTAAGTCATCATCGGTAACGGCCAATTCCATAACGGATTTCGGCAGGATGGTGGGGTATATCTCCATAGCTATTATAGGTATACTTTTGGGAGTAGGTATATTCCTCATAAGTAACACGGTTATGATCGGTATCACTGTAAGGCGTGATGAGATAAAGATTATGAAACTTATAGGTTCCACAGACTTTTTTGTAAGGTCCCCTTTTATTGTGGAAGGAATAATTATCGGACTTATAGGTGCGGTTATACCGATTTGCTTGTTGAGAATTGTTTATAAAGAGGTTATAGAATATCTCATGAATCAGTTCAATACTATAACAAATCAGATGGGATTTATTTCTGCTAATCAGATATTCAAGGTAATTATTCCGGCAGCCCTTCTTATAGGTGCGGGAATCGGTTTTCTGGGAAGTAGAATAACAATCAGAAAACATTTGAAGGTATAGGAATTATAGATTCTGTAAAATGGTTTAGAAAAGGAAGGATGATTGATTTGAAGAAACATCTGTTAAGAATCAGCTGCTGTGCGTTGGCAATGGCAATGTCAATATCTATGTTTGGTGTTGTAAAGGCTGACGATATTGACGAAGAGAAAGAAAAACAGGCCGAGATGGAACAGGAATTAAACGATGTCCAGAGTACTCTGGCGACTCTTGAAAGTCTTAAGAGTGACACTCAGGCCTATATAGAAACGGTTGATGCAGAATTAACGGAGATAACTACAAGGATTATAGATCTTCAGAATCAGATGACTATAAAGCAGGCCGAAATTGATGAAACAAATACAAAGCTTCAGCAGCAGGAAGCAGATATCGCGTCTCAGTATGAAGCTATGAAGATGAGGATCAAATTCATGTACGAAAACGGCAATACCGAATTTGTTGATCTTCTTTTCGGATGTGAAAGTATCGGAGAATTCTTGAATAAAGCTGAATATATATCGGAGCTTTCTGAATATGACAGAAAGATGCTCGATAAATTAAGAGAAACAAGAGATGCTATAGAGGCTACAAAAACTCAGTTGGAGACAGAGCAGAGTGAATTGGAAGGTTTAACAAACGAAGCTACTGCAAAGCAGGCAGATCTTGAAACCTTAATGTCGGCAAAGCAGGAACAGCTTGAAAGAACAGAAAATGAGATAGCCAGTACTAAGGATAGTATTGCGGCTCAGGAGGCGGCTATTGCAGAACAGGCAAGTTTAGTTGCGCAGATGGAAGAAATTGAAAGACGGCAGGAGGCTGAAGAAGCTGCAAGACAGGCGGCTGCAGAGGCAGCGGCAAAGGCAGCCCAGGAGGCAGCGGAAGCAGCAAATGCAGCGGCAAGCAGCTCAGCAAGCTCAAACAGCTCAAGCTTAAACAGCTCAAGCAGCTCAAGCTCAAACAGCTCAAACAGTTCAAGCAGCTCAAGCTCAAGCAGCTCAAGTTCAAGCAGTTCAAGTTCAAGCAGCTCAAGTTCAAACGGTTCAAATTCAGCGTTTATTTTGCCGTTAAAGGGAAATTATCCGGTAACATCAGATTATGAATATAGAATAAATCCTATAACAGGTAAGGCGGAGACTCATAACGGTATAGATTATGGTGCGCCGGCAGGAACACCGATATATGCGGTAGCTTCCGGAACGGTTTCATGGGCATACAGCAGCAACTCAGCCGGAAACTGGATAGGAATATATCACGGTAATAAATTATATTCTGTATATATGCATATGTCAGCGTTTGCCGTATCTGAGGGTGATTATGTTAACCAGGGAGATCTCATAGGATACGTCGGATCCACAGGTTGGTCTACCGGACCACATCTGCATTTGAGTTTCAGATATGATGGAAATTATGTGAATCCTCATATTTACATTGGATAAAATATACACAGAAATAGATAAAAGGAAATACGTGAAGAAAAATGAATGAAAAGGATAGAAGGAATAGGGTAGACAGTACAGATAATGTAAGTAATTCAGATAGTGCAGATAATGTAGATAATGCAGATAATGCAGATAATACAGATAGCACAGTTAATAAAAAAAATGCAGAAGATACTTACGATGACGAGTATGATTATGAAAAGGAAACCTATAAAAAAGGTATTCTTACGGGAATACTTATTGGTATCTCTTTCATTTTCGTAATTATAATTGCATTGTCTTTAATATCTGCCATGACTCATAAAAGTACCATAAAGAATACTGTAAGCAAGATAACGGGAACAGATAAGATAGGTTCTTTGGAAAGCGTTATTGAGAAGTATTATTATAAGGATGTTGATACAGATGATCTGGAAGACGGAGAATGCAAGGGTATGCTTGAATCTTTAAATGATCCTTACAGTGAATATTATACAGAAGAAGAGTATGATTCTCTTCTTGAAAGTCTCACAGGTAACTTTGTGGGAATAGGTGCCGGAGTTACAGCGGACGAAGAGACTGGATATGTTAAGATTGCAGAAGTGTATGAAGACTCACCTGCAGAAAAAGTCGGTATACAGGCTGAAGACCTTATTATAAAGGTAGATGATAAGGATATAAGTTCATATAGTTTAACACAGGTTGTTTCTATGGTTAAAGGAAAAGAAGGCACTGTGGTAAAGATAGGGATTCTCAGAGGAGAAGAGGAATTGTCCTTTGATGTAACCAGAGCGGAGATTGAGACTAAGATAGTTGAATATGAGATGCTTTCCGATAATGTAGGTTATATTCATCTTTATGAGTTTAATGATAATTCACCTTCTCAGGTAAAGTCGGCTCTTAAGGCTCTTAAGGCTCAGGGTATGACAAAACTTGTATTTGACGTAAGAGACAATCCGGGCGGAGCATTGGAGGCTGTTCAGTCTATTATGAGTTTCTTCCTTCCAAAGGATGAGCTTTTGATATATTACAGAGACAAGAACGGTGACGGAGAAGATTTTTACAGCGAAAAAGACGGTTCATATATCGATATTCCGATGACTGTATTGGTTAATGAAAACAGTGCCAGCGCATCAGAAGCTTTCTCAGGTTGTATGAAGGTATATAACAGGGCTGTTATTGTGGGAGTTAAGACTTACGGAAAAGGTGTTATGCAGTCTATAATGGAGCTGGATGACGGAAGTGCCGTAAGACTTACAACCGCAAAGTATTATCTTCCTGACGGAAGTAATATTCATGAAGTGGGAATAGAACCGGACGAAGTGGTTGAAGTTCCTGATACCATTGAGAATATATGGAAGGTAAGCCATGAAGAAGACCCACAGCTTTCAAAGGCCTTGGAAGTAGTTAATGATATGGATTCTGTGGAGATAAACGATGATTTTGAAACAGAAACCGAGAAAGCAGGCTGATGAAATAGCCAGGTTGATTGAATAAGCCGACTAAAAAAAACTAAGTATGAAATGTAATACGAGAGTATGGTTGTTGTTAAAGAGCAAAATCATACTCTTTGTTGACTTTAGATGTATAGTGATTTAATAAAGCTATCCGGGAGAGATGATTATGTTTAAATTACATTCTGACTACAACATGGCAGGGGATCAAAAAGAGGCTGCAGAAAAATTGGTTAAGGGTTTTAAAGAAGGAAATATGTTTGAAACTCTTCTCGGTGTTACAGGATCCGGTAAAACCTTCACCATGGCAAATGTAATAAAAGAATTAAATAAACCAACATTGGTGCTGGCCCACAATAAAACATTGGCTGCACAGCTTTACGGAGAGTTTAAGGAATTTTTTCCGGAAAATGCCGTTGAATTCTTTGTTTCTTACTATGATTATTATCAACCCGAGGCTTACGTGGCTTCGACGGATACCTATATAGCAAAGGATTCTGCCATAAATGAAGAGATTGATAAATTAAGGCATTCGGCGGCGGCGTCCTTATCCGAGAGAGATGATGTAATAATAGTATCCAGCGTTTCCTGTATATACGGTTTGGGAGATCCTATAGATTACCGAGATATGGTTATTTCCTTAAGACCGGGAATGGAAAAGGACAGAGATGAGATACTTGAAAAGCTGGTTACCATACAATATCAAAGAAATGAAATAGATTTTAAAAGAGGATATTTTAGAGTAAAGGGAGACGTCATAGATGTATTCCCTGTTTCGTCTTCGGATAAAGCTATAAGAATAGAGATGTTCGGTGATGAAATTGACAGACTCTGCGAGATAGATCCTTTAACCGGTAATGTAATATCAACCCTTGAACATGTGGCAATATTTCCGGCATCCCTATATATTGCTTCAGAGGATAAGATAGCAAGGGCAGTTAAAGATATAGAAGAGGAACTGCAGGAGAGAGTTGCTTATTTTAAAAGTGAAGATAAACTTATAGAGGCGCAGCGAATTGCGGAGCGAACCAATTATGACATAGAGATGCTTAAGGAAACGGGGTTTTGCTCGGGAATTGAGAATTATTCCATGCATTTGTCCGGGAGAAAGCCCGGAATGACACCTCATACATTACTTGATTATTTTCCCGATGAGTTTTTGATTATAGTGGATGAGTCACATATGACCATACCTCAGGTTAGAGGAATGTATGCAGGAGACAGATCCAGAAAAGAAAATCTGGTGGAATACGGGTTCAGACTTCCGTCGGCATTGGATAACAGACCGCTTAATTTTGAAGAGTTTGAAAGTAAAATAGATCAGATGATGTTTGTCTCGGCTACTCCGGGAGATTATGAGAAAGAGCATGAACTTTTAAGGGCAGAGCAGATTATAAGACCTACGGGACTCCTTGATCCGGAGGTTATTGTAAGACCGGTTAAGGGACAGGTCGACGATCTTATATCCGAGGTTAATAAGGAGGTCGCAAAGCATAATAAGGTTCTTGTGACTACTCTTACAAAGAAAATGGCGGAGGATCTTACCGATTACATGAAGAAGGTGGATATTAGAGTAAAATATCTTCATTCTGACATAGACACTCTGGAAAGAAGTGAAATTATAAGGGATATGAGACTTGATGTATTTGACGTTCTTGTGGGAATTAACCTTTTAAGGGAAGGTTTGGATATTCCGGAGATATCATTGGTTGCTATATTGGATGCGGATAAGGAAGGCTTTTTAAGATCGGAGACATCTCTTATTCAGACCATAGGAAGAGCCGCAAGAAATGCCGAGGGACATGTAATTATGTATGCCGATGTTATCACGGATTCTATGGATAAGGCAATAAGCGAGACAAAACGAAGAAGGGAGATTCAGGAAAAATATAATAAAGAGCATAATATTACTCCTACCGGTATAAAGAAGGCAGTAAGAGACAGGATAAGTATAACAAAAGAGGCTGTTAAGACTGTAAGTAAGATTACAAAGGATCCTGAATCTATGAATAAGAAGGAGCTTAAGAACCTTATAGACAAGGTTGAAAAGGCTATGAGAAAGGCAGCGGCGGAGCTTGATTTTGAAGAGGCAGCAGATCTGAGAGACAGAATGAAGGAATTGAGAAAGGTCTATAATGAAGAGGAGTAATAAGGATAGAAAGTATAATAAAAGGTATAAATAAAAGGTATAAATAAAAGGTATAAATAAAAGGGCTAAGAGTAAGAATGAGTATTATAAAAGAGACAGAGAATTCAGAGGAGTAATATAATGGCAGGAAGAAAGAAAAGTAGTAGGGAATATGAAGAGAATATAACCGAGAACGGTACAAAATATATTACAATAAAGGGTGCAAGAGAGCATAATTTGAAGAACGTGGATTTAAAAATTCCAAGAGATAAACTGGTGGTTTTCACGGGTTTAAGCGGATCCGGAAAATCATCTCTGGCATTTGATACCATTTATGCAGAGGGTCAGAGAAGATATATGGAGTCTCTTTCATCTTATGCGAGACAGTTCCTTGGACAGATGGAAAAACCTGCGGTGGAGTCCATAGACGGACTGTCACCGGCTATATCAATAGATCAGAAGTCTACCAATAGGAATCCCAGATCGACGGTGGGTACGGTTACGGAGATCTATGATTATTTCAGATTATTGTACGCCAGGATAGGAATACCTCATTGTCCGAACTGCGGTAAGGTTATTGAAAGACAGACCGTGGATCAAATGGTAGATATATTAATGAGTTATGAGGAAAGGACCAAAATGATAATCATGGCTCCCGTGGTCAGAGGCAGAAAGGGAGAGCATGTCAAGGTTCTGGACAGAGCCAAAAAGGCAGGTTACGTAAGAGTCAGAATAGATGACAATATGTATAATCTTGATGAAGAGATCAAGTTGGATAAGAATAAAAAACATAATATA
>Ga0181612_180998_pt1 | contig 22811 bp, 12 predicted proteins | sample HoacroProtozoa21_FD_119630 | JGI IMG/M metagenome (GOLD analysis project Ga0181612, IMG submission 119630) | Hoatzin crop microbial communities from Cojedes, Venezuel. Combined Assembly of Gp0051906, Gp0051904, Gp0051908
GAAGTTCCAGCTGAAGATGAGGAAGAACTTCTTCCCTCTGAGGGTGACGGAGCCCTGGCCCAGGCTGCCCAGGGAGGCTGTGGAGTCTCCTTCTCTGGAGATACTCAAGACCTGCCTGGACAAGGTCCTCTGCAGCCTACTGTAGGTGACCCTGCTTCGGCAGGAGGGTTGGACTAGATGACCCACAGAGGGCCCTTCCAACCCCTACCATTCTGTGATTCTGTGATTCATACCAGCTAGGTTCCAGCAAGCTTTTAGAAGGAGAAAGCTATGGCATCACTGATCAAAAAGAAGTCGGCTCATCAGCTGCGCACATCACATTCCAATTAGATGAAGATATTTGGGCTTCCGGAGAGGACAAGAACGTCCCTAAGAGGCGTGCTTTGACCACGGGCTGTAGAACAGCCTGACTAACAGTAGGAGCTGCGATTCTCCTGTTCCAGCAGCCCTGAGAGGGATGAGCTGGTTGAGGCTGGGCTGAGCTGCTGTGAGTCGTTAAGATGAGAACTAACCAGTGCTGATACGCGGCGCGTGGCCTGCCTGGCCTGGGTGTGAATCCCACAGAAGGGCGCAGGCTCAGCGAAGGGAAACGTACGACTCGTGCGGGTGTCTCTCTCAAACTCGGAATCATTTTTAGAAAGTTTTATAATCATAAGTTGCATTTTGTAACAGTGTGACTTGATCTTGTCCTATGACTCGCGTCTCTCAGCGTTTGGTATCTGATGGCACGATACGTTTTCCTTTGTTTAGATTGCAATAGCCTAGTTCCAAAGTGCCAGGTGAAAAAGGATACCTTGATTACGCTGCCTAACTTTTGTTCCTAATGACTGATGCTCACTCGTGGCAGAGATGACTGATTTGATTTCCATTTAAATTTCTGCGTACAGGTGAGGACCCAATCATAAAGAATAGCTGCTTAGTTGGTTGGGTTTCTGGGTTTGATCGAAATCAAGATGAAAATGGAGGTGTATGTATCGTAATGTTAAAATTCTGAAAACTGTTTTCAGGAGAAGTCTGCTTAAAGTGATAAAACTTGAAAGATCTTCATGTAGTCTAAATGGCACGTGGGTTTTTTGGACTGGCTTCTTGTTTCAGAACAGGACACACGGGGAACATGTTTCTGGTTTATATTTGTGCACGCCCAGTTTCTTTGCATAGCTGGGGGGTCAGGAATGTGTTTGAGATCTGCCAGTGGGGTCTGACATACTCTCTGTGTATTGTGTTAAGTATAAATATATATTTATAGTGCATTTTAATCTGAAATGTGTGTTGGACTTGGCATCTTAAGCAGTATGTTTATCTTCATCTACTGTTTTATTGTTAGATATATTTTGCATGAAAAATCATATATATATATTTTTATAGAGGTTTATAAATTCAGGATGATCTTAGAGTTTGAATCCCTAGCTGATCTCTCACTTATTCCCCAGATTCCCTGAGCTATTAGTTTATTTACAAGGCTAGTGAATGCCCTATTTTTTTATTTTATTCTATATCAACAGCATAATGTTACGCTTTTTTTTTTTAAATGAACACTTTCCCTAAAAATCTTCTAATAGTATCTTGTTCTTCTAGTCAGTAAATAATTGGAACAATAACTCAGACTTAGGGCTGCTACTGTAATCGTCATCGCAGTCAGCTCACTGCGGTGCCTTGTCCGCTTGCCACCCCGAGCAGCGCTGACACGAGGGCAATGCCGCGAGCAGCAGCGCTTCTGCAGCGCGCTCCGCCTGATCGAAACCACAGATTTGGAAAAACCAGTGCTGATAAAGCTTTCCATCCAGCTGGCAGAGACCAGAGGGCTGTTTAGACCAGACGCTGCTGGAAGCAGAGGCGTTTCGGGGCATTTATCTGAGCTGGGCCAGGAAGTCTGACACTTTTTGTGCTGTGTTGCGTTTCGCGTTTGGATTCAAGCACCTATTTTGAAACAACAGCACCCAGCACGTACCGGAGTAGGGATTTGTGCTGGGCCAATGCTTCAGCTGGCAGACAACTGTTAAAACAGTGCTCTGAGTGTTCGGTTTAAAACAATTAGACAGCGGGAACCTATTTGATTATTTTTGTTTTTTCCTTGCAGTTGAGAGGAGCTGTTTGTGGTGATTTTAAGCTTTTGTTTGTGCCTGACAGCAGACCTGCTGCCTGCCTCTAATGCTGTAAGCATGCAGAGCAGATTCTGGGGTTCAGGAGAGTTTGTCAGCTTTGAAAGAAACATCTTTCCCTTGAGAATGGCTCGAGGGACTGTGCAATGTGCATATATAGAAAAATATTCTGATTTGAAAATAATTGGAACAAGGCATACTTGACATTGGAAGTCTAAGAGAATAAGAAGGAATTTCGCTTAATGTGACATAGCACTTTTAATGCCTGGGAGCTAGTGGAAACAATAAAGAACTTCAGGGATTTTAATCTTGTTTGTCAAGTAATTTATCACAGTTGTTTTGGTAAATCTCTCCGATAATCAGCATCCATAGCAAATGGAGACTGGATTGAACATGAGCTGGCGTGTTGTTCTGTTAAACTGTGTCTTGTGTCACGACGTGTCAGGTTTTAGCTGGGCGCAGCGCAAAGCGGCACGGTGTCAGCAGAGTGATGCAACGTGACGTATCGAACATGGAAGAGTGTACTTGGAGGTGTGGTGTCTTCTAATAGTTCTGTTAATGAGCATGTTTGCATCTGCTTCTGCTCGCTCCTGGGTAGCTGAATCTAGAATCCTTGACATCTGAATTCCAATTCTGCAAAGCTAAGAGTTCTGGATGGAGGTGATTTGAATTGAGGTGGTCGTTACGGAGCAATCGCTGCCTTTCTGTAATGGAAGTGGCACCGGGTTTCCATTGTTAAGCATTGCTCAGGATTTTGCTTGAAATGTTCTTTTTGCATGAAAATTGTTACCCTTTTCACTGATTTGAGAGAGATTTGTGGAACTGCGCTTTGCATTCGGAGTGGAGCAAAACCTCGTCGTGGCTCGTTAATACCACGCACAGTTCTGGAGCCACCTGAAGACTCGTATCTCACCACTGTTACTGCTGCTCCTGAAGTTCTAAAGGCTCGTTGCCCTCCTAACCTGCACCCCGAGGCAAACACCGCTCTGCGTGCAGCTCCGCAGATCAGACCGTTGGGAACATAGGTGGGTTTAGATGGAGATCTAGGACCCAGCTAGGACACCGATCAAGTGTTTAGACAGCGTAATCTGCAGTAATGGAGATGATCTAGATCATCCAACAGGTATTTGGGGCATGGGTTTCAGAAGTGTCACCACTTGGTGCTTGCGTGGCTCCCAGGCTGAGTTTGTGGCGTGCTGGACTCCCGAAAACGGTGTGTAGGAGTCTGGCTGAACACCTGGGCTAAGTGCAAACGCTCGTGCTTAATTTCAAACCAGCAGGAATTAACTCTAAACCAGTACTTGAAGTATGTACTTTCTTGAATCAGGACCAGATACTGGATTCGGTGGGAAGCACTCATGCTTGGCTGAAGCGTGGAGATCTGTCTCTATTAGAGTGTTCTCTGGTTTTCAGTTCAGGGTGCCTTTGGCTTCTGCATCAGCTGTATTTTATCACTTTAAAGTGCTGTGTAATGCTGCATCAATAAATTCTGTATTAGTGAAATCTGCAAAGAAGCAACAGCCTTATCTTAATTAAGCAAAATATATAACTCCTGCCACAGACCATACCAGGAGCCAGTCAACCTTGTAACAATCACTTTTTTCTTTTCCTTGATACTCCTTTAGGTTGGGGGTTTTTTTTACTGTAGAAATTGGTTTTAGGGAAGAAAAGCGTGCAGCATACAAGTACAACCGGTGGCAGTGACAGAAGAGAAGCGAGCTGGATTGCTTGCTGTAGTGGTATCTTACGTGGTGTCTCCTCTTGTAGCCCCTTTGGAACATGGACTGTTCCTCAAGATGTAACCCTGGTGCCTTCCATCTGCTCCCACACACCAGGGCTGGCATCCTGAAGCTAAGAGAGATCTGCTGCTGGTTTTGACTGTTACATTTCACAAAGAACTTCAAGTGACATCGATAAAATGGATCCGTTTTCCTACAGATCCTTTTTGTTTGAGGTTTGGTTTTGGTTTTTTGACGCAGAAACTTCAGGCAGCTGCCTGATACTGTATGGGTACCTTGTAAATGAGGGATGTAAAATCACATTCCGCTCTAACCCTTGCTGTGTCCCTTGAGCTACCTTGACTGCTTCTTAGAAGTAATGATCAGACTGGCTTAGCTAAGTGTTTGCCAAGCTGATGTTACTTTGCATCTCCAAAACAAGAAGGGATGTATTTTCAGAGAATTTATTCTTTGTTTTCCCTTGCAGAATCTGTTGGCTGGCTTTGCAGAGAGCTGCTGCCATGTTCTGCTGCGTCAGTGGCTGGTTTTATTTGGGGATGACTGACCTCTATCTATATATAATCAGGAAAGCACTTTCTGTTTTTACCGAATGAAAGGCAATGTATAAACGCAAGCTATTACTCAACGCACCAATCTGGGATCATAACTCTCCGGAGAGAGACTACATATGCAGTGGTTTTGTGTGGCTGAGGAGCTCCACGCTCTGCCTGAGTTCCTTCACTCAGGCACTTGATTTACAATAGCTGCTTTGCCTGTACCTATTTCTCTTTAACTTCTTGATTTATATTGGAAGGTTAAATGACTCTGGGTTTTAGGTAGGTAAGTGAACACGCTTCTAAATCGGCTGCACTGCTGGATTGCAGCACTGACCATTTAAAGTCCAGTTAGCTCTCTTTGATTGCTTCCTTGCTTAAAGGCAAAGAGGTGGTGGCAGCTGCCTCTCTGGTTCCACTCGGAGAATTTAACTCTTCCTTTCAGGAGAATTCTTTGAGTCCTCCCCCCCTAGCTATTTCTGTGTCCCCTAAACACACTGTAAGGTCTGTAGGTAGGTGACTTGCTCAGCCAGACTTGCTGGGAGGGTCCAGCTGACTCCGTCACGGGTGGCAGTTTAGCACGGGATGGGCAGGAGCCTCTGCTGCGTCTGTGAGGCAGGAGCAGCCCTTCCCTGCTGCGAGGGCTCTGTGCCTTACCCGAGTGCTGGCTGGAAAGACAAGCTTTGAACAGCGTGCAGGTGCTCTCGTCTGCCTGTGGCACGCTCCCAGGAGAAGGGGATGCGACCCTGCACAACTTGGTCTGTGCCTCTTCTGCACCGGCTCTGCTCCAGGTTCTCTCGTGGGAATCGATGCTGCTTAGTGACAAAAGGAGAGAGGCAACAGGGAGCAGGAATGGTTTATTAGCTGATTGAGAATGAATTCTCGGGCTAGATAGTTATCGCTGAAGATAAGGTTCTCGAACAAAAAGCTGGTATTAATGGAAGTGGTGTTAGCTGAATGCAGAAGAGGGGGATTGAAGAGCTAGAAACCCTTGTCGCTGGCGGAAGGAAATGGAATAGATACAGGAGATGTTTTCCTTCCAAGCTTTAGCCAGGGTTTTTGAAAATATATTATTAGCAAATCTGCGATGAGGAACTTTTTGTAATGCGTGTGATGATGAATTTAGAAGGATCTACAAGACCCGAGTCAGGAATGTCTGACACAGAGCAGGGGAGAAGGGTCTCTCTGTTCTCAGTGAAAATTTAGATCAGCTCTTACCAATACCAGGCCTTTTCTCACCCAGAGCCAAATGGGGTGGCTGCTCAGCTCTTGTGTATTCACAGCAGCTCAACTCCCAGCAGAGCTTGTACTGGGAATCGGTTTATACTGGTATGCAAGTGGGATCAGAATGAGGCTCCTCGGTCTTTATAAAACAAGGAGTGCGGCATGGTGTTCGGTCCTCCTCCTCCTCCCAACTCCTACAGACAGCTAAACGCTATTACTCATTGCTGCTCGCTGGAATCGGAGAGGTACAGATGGTGTCATATTGTTTGGAGGCTGCCACACAGAAACAGCAATGAAAATTCTTTGTTACTAGTGCTTTCCAGCTCAGTTCTACTTGTAAGTGTTTATTCAGTGAAGGAGAAGGAAACCATGGGGCTTTTTCATTTTAATTTAGAAGCCTCACTGGCTCTCTGCTGTTGCCGTTGAAAGCATAGTTATGGTCAGAAAAATGATGCTATGAAAAATAAATTACCTGGGGAATGCCATAAATTTTGCTTTCTCCCTCCGAGACTCCCAGATCAAATTTTCTCTGCTTACAGATCCAAAAGATGCCTGTGCGGGTTGCCAGTACTGCAGACTGGGTGGAACTGCGCTGGCAGCTGTTCCTTCGGCCTCTTTGGATCTGTGCTGGGCCGGAGTTTCTGCAGCCAGGACCAGCCGGGTTGGTATGGCAGTCAGGTCTGACCATGGATGGACCATAGCTGTGCATCCTAACATCCCATCTGATGCAGCAAGCATCAGATACTGTTGAAAAGGGTGCGGGAAGCTTCCTAGAAAGGAACCCTGTGGTCCCTTTTGATGTAAGTGTTCTCGTATAGCTGGAAGCAGCTTTTTGGCCAGTAACTAGCCTGGTTTTCGATCTTCATTGGACTTCGCAAGCAGCTGCCAATGCTGTTAATTTTACAAAATTTTACAAAAAAAAGGTGAACTGAAGTTTGCCCATGATCCTCTCCCACAGATTTTGTGTTCCTGAGAACAGAAACCAGTTTAGCAGAACAGTGTCCCTGGCTCCCTTGGCAGGACCGCACGGTCCCGCTGGTTCAGAGCTAGAAGATTGGGTGCCTTCCCGAGACAGGAGCTGTGAATGCGATACGTGACCGAAGTGTCCACGTGCTCTGGGCTAAATGGAACTGGAGATGTCTGTTCCCTGCCCGAACCTCGCCTGTCAGGGACCATGTCTGTGTAATTCTTTTTCTGATGGCTGCTGAAGTTTTACGCTGGCGTAGCATTCTCAGCAGGAAGTCCTGAGGGCACTGCCCCATTGACTTTACAAGAGCAGCTGGAAAGCACTTGCCATCCTCCATGACCGGTGCTGTTCTTTAACCACGTTTGGGTTATGTAGAAAGGGACGGACAGCCTGTGCAACAGGTTTGCCCTCTTTGTGGCTTTTTTGCCATTACTCAGGCTCGACTTGATTGCTGCCAGAGAGAACAGACACAACTAAAGTGAAGAAGCAGGTGTAATGAAGCAGATTTAATGAGAAGTTGTAGGGACAACATAGCTGTGGCTGTATGTTGTGACTTGAGTCCAAATAAATAGTCCAAAGAGTAATTTGTGCCCAGCTAAGAAAAGTAGGGCTGGGCAGCCCTGCTAAGCAATCAGCGACGCTTTTACTGGGCTTCTGGCTGACCCAGCCAGAAAAAAAGTCACAGCTTCACATGGTTTTTATACACCAGACCTCCCATGGGATAGTCCTGCCCCACTCCCAACAGATTGCTAAATTTAGGGTGAGTTTACTCGTTATGGTTGACACTGAAAAGAAACTTGTCACAGTGTTGAGCATGAAAGTGAGGAACTGATGTGCAAGAGAGCTGCGATCACTAGCTAGTCGCACAGGCAGGTACAGGGAAAACAGAATTCACCAAAGTGCCTCGAGAAGCTGAGTTATTTTTCCAGAGCAGATCTGTTCTGTCAGCAGAGGCCAGGAACTCAGCTGGAGGAAACTGCAAGGGCTTCGCTTTCTGCTTTTTTCTTTTTCGTTGTGTTCCGGAGTGGTGTGCGTGGTGGCAGCCTGGTGTCCAGATGACACAGGCTGGCTGTTGGTCCTCCCCGTTTCCACAGCGGAGGAAGACGGACAGTCAGCTCGGAACACCTTAAATGTTTGGGAGAAGTTTCGTGGTTCCTTTTCTGAGGCTGTCGTCTTGTATTATACACTAGAACAGGAAAATTCTTGTTCTAGTCATGCGTTAAGAATGGATCACTCTATTTTGTTACCAAATAACAGAGGAGAGTGAAGCAGCTGTGACAACTTAAGCATTGAAAAATCGTAAATCATCTTCCCTTTCCCCTGTCCTCCAGAAATCATGAAAAATAAATGTGCAGCCCTTTAGGACTCATTTTTATGCTTTGCATTCTGTATAGCTGGGAGGCTTAAAAATGTGGTGCTTTTGACATCACATGACTTTAGAATTGGGTGTTTTAATAAATAATAAGTGCAATTAAAAAGGCAAGAGATAATGCTAAAGAAGCTTTAAAAATAAAATAGTCTTACAATCCTGTTGCTCCATAGATGGACACAAATGTTCATAAGCATCTACTTTGTGATAGAAATGGCAATATGTAGGCTTCTGCTGGTAAACATACCAGGCTGTTACAAGACCTGTACTCATCAGTAGCTGGGCAGGCAAAATTCCTTTTGTTTAGCTTCTGCTTTTCGGTTGTGGCTGTTCTGTGTTAGTTAGCATTGGAGCCACATTACTTGAAAGCTCTTATCTACCAATTTTCTTTTACAGCAGATAAATTGTGTCTTTCTAATTTCTGTCTTTTCTTTCATCGTATGAACCGTGCTGCAACCCTAAAGGATACTCTTGCCCACAGAACTTTTCTTAATATTGATTTCACTGCTTGAGGATGTGAAGGCTCCTACGTTAGCGTCTCCTCAAAGCTCAGCTCCCGTTCCCAGCTGGAGGAATGGTAGCTGCTTCTGTGCTGTGCCGTTTCCATTTGCTGTGCTGTTTATTGTCCTTTGGGAAAACTCATTTGTGTTGTGTCCCAGGAAAACCTCTGGTGTCTTTCTTGCCCCATCCGGGATGTCCAGCAGAGGATACTTGGCTCAGGGAACACCTTGCCTGACCTCCTGGAGTGTTTCATCCTTTCCCCTGCCGAACTGGTGTTTTCAAAATAGCCATTCTGCTTGGCTTGGCTCATGCATCCAAGTGAGCTAACTCAGATGAAGGTATGGTCTGAGTTAGAGGTGGAATTAAGTTGATTTGGTCAATCCAGAATTCACCAGGAATAGCACACACAAAAACAACTCTTTCAGGGTAGCAGCTGTTGTAGACACCCAAGTTTCACTGTGAGGTGTGAAGGAATAAATGTTAGCTCTTTTCATTTGACCTCTTTATGGAATATAGAGGCTCGTGGCCCCCAGGCTTTTTGCTTCATACAACCTCCTTCACCAAACCCTGGAAGCGAACTATCTTATCATTTTCCATTTCACTGCAGAATGTAAGAAAAATAGCTTGTGTACTTGGGTTTGAAGAGATTTTTAACCTTTTTCCTTAAGGTTAATCAGGCCCATTAGCAGAAGTTAATTAGAGTAATTAGGTTAGTTAGCATATTCTCCTTAGTCTTTGCTGAAACTGGGAATTTAAGGACCACAGTAAATGTACTGAGATTAATGAGAGTATCCTGCTATTGTTTGTTCTCTTATATCCTGGAGAGGTGATCAGTGCCCTATCAGTTCTCCTCTGAATGATTCTGTCTCAGGTGACTTTATCATAAATATTGTAAGCAGCCATAGACTGTGCTTTTCTGACTTAATGCATCGAACTTTTATCCTTTTTATTACACCCTCTCTTTGAGAACTGGTGGCCTTAAGAATATGCTGGAGAAAATAGAACTATTTTTCCCCCTCTGAGGGAATTACACTGTGCTCGGTCCAAGGAAGATGTTTAAAGATCCCCTGTGCCATTGCTTCTGTTCAGCCTTACAGCTTGTCTTTAGCTGTTCTGACATCTACCTTGTGAGCTGTTAGGGTTTGGCTGCGAGCTGTTCTCCGATGCACTCATAGTTCAGCCTCCGACATCGCTGGGCAGTCAGACTGGCTGCACTTCAGCTCACATCTTGTCTCAGATAAGGGAGCGTATGCTGTAAAAACTAGATTCTTCTTTTATTTTTTTTTCTTTAGACAATATAAATCTGATTTCCCACCTGCTGTTTCCACATCCAGGATAGCAGGGGGACAGGGAACATTCTTGTACCTTCTCTCTAAAGGCTTTTTTCTTAGACCTTGAAACTTCTCCCATCTCACTTCCTCATGAACGCCTGGAGTCGACTTTGTGCTAATGCTGGGTGTGACTTCCAGAGTTTACGTTCTGCTGGTGAGAAGGCTGCTGGCCTTCCGCTATCTGTCGGTGTCTGGCTGGTGGCTGGAATCGGGGTTTACTTGGGCTTGGTCAGACACTAGCAGGTCATTGAATGATACCTTTTTCACGTGTCTTGCAGTCACAGTCCAGTGCTGCTTAAAGACCACGTTGTCTATGAGCACATCTCATTTCCTCCCGAATATATTTATTTTGGCAGATTTTTCCCAATTTTTTTCCGTAGTCTGCCCCTATATAACTTATTAGATAGCGGAGGGTTATTTAATTTGTCTGCACCTTACCGTACTCTAGGCAGAGTCTATGCCAAACACTGAAGTTGGTGCATTCAGATGATCAGTCTTTCATTCCCTGAAAAGCTGCATTTCATTTCATAGCTGAGCACACAATTTCTTCCCTTTTGCTTGCCCCATCCAGAAAGGTGTCACTTAAGGGTGAAAGGTAATTTCAAAAATGCAGATGCTTTTTTTTTTTTTTTTTTTTCTTTTAAAGACGTGACAAACACTTCTGGTTAAAGCTCAAGACACATTCATGATGTGGGAGGCTAGGGTTACTTGAAGTGAATTGGAAAAAGATGCAAAGTTGCAGCTGATAACACTTGCTGATGTGCAGCTCATGCATACCAAAGTATGCCCTTAACTACTTCCTACGGTGTTGCTTCGCTGCTCCCAAGTTCATGGCAGCAGGCAACTGAAACCTGGTAATTTAAATTTGCATTGCAATACATAGGAAAGGTGAGTCTATTCCTTCCTGAAAGATCTTCAGAGTCTAAATAGAAAACCTAGACAAGCAGTAGCTGAAAATGGGATACTGATTCCATTTTGTAGATTACTGCAGAGATCTTTTCAAGACTTAAAGCTGGGAGGTTGCCATCCAGTTTTCAAACTGTCCTCAATTAGCTTCACCCCTTGTCAGTCTAGAAGTCTTTGGTTTGAACGGAAATTGGCTGTAAGTCTCCTGGTGATTGTGTGTTTGAGCTTCTGGCCCAGCGTCTTCCACCGTTTACCTGGGTGGCTCCCTACCTGGGTGAGAAGTAATCACTTCTGCATGCTGTAGAAAGACTGATTATAAATTCATGCATGTACAGAAAGAAGCTGTCAGATTGTTTGACCTTGAAACGTGAAAAGAGTTGGGCAGAGGCAGAGTGATAGCAATGCAGCTGTGCTTGGGTCCCTCCGTTCCCTTTGGCGGTTGAACGGCCCGGTGTGGGAGGTGGACTCTGGTCCCCAACTCACTGGCTGTTTGCCTGCTGCCCTGTGGGTATCCCAGCCATCTGGGCGCTCTCTTCTCTGGTACGCGAGGACGTGACTTGGTGCTTTGATCCTGCCGCACTTGGGTTGATGCCCATCGTGTTGAATGGCATCTCTCGGCTTCTCGGTGCCTTGCCGTGCGTGCGTACAGACCTGCCTTCCGTCAAGCCTGGCTCCGCTGGGTGCCTGTCTCCTGAGATACTACAGGCAGAAGGCTGCCATTTGAGACATCAGTCTTGGAAAGAAGAGAGAGACGTGGCAGCAGACTTTAAATGCCCTCTCTTTCCTTCCTAATGCACAACTTTGGAGAGCTATCAAGGAAACGCACTTCTGTCCTACTAGGATATTTGTTACTGCCTTTAATCACGACTTTTCCCTTCCCTGTGATCCGCTGTTGGCTGCGTGGGAGCTTTAGCAGTCTCCCAGTGGTCACTGCGTGGGAGACGTAGCAGTGACAAGACATGGCACGAGGACAGTAAGCGTGGGAACGGCAGGCAGTGGATGCAGACCTGCGCTTGAGTACAGCGCTGTGCTGAGACTGGCATTGAAATGCCTTGGAGCAGGCTGGTTGGACCCCGCTTGGTGCGAGAGTCGGGCGTTAGCAGCCGGGCTGCTGAGGGGAAATGGCGTGATGAAGCATTTGAGTCCCACAAACTCTTCCCTATGTTCACTAATCTACCTGTTAAAGACTCACTTTTATGTAAATCTCTAATCTGATTTCTCATTAATCACTGTGTTGGAATATCTGCCGACTTGTACGCTGGACAGTTTGCCATATTTAATACTTCCATCACAGAAACACAAAGACCTTTATTGTGGAAAGGTTCTGTGCCAGGTAGTGTACAAATATCAGTTCCACATAGCAAAACCCTGGTCAAAGTTTTTCCTCAGAAAGCTGTGCCAGCGTCGATCTTCAGGATGTAACTTCAAAGGCTCTCAAAAAAGGAGTAACTGGATGAAATTTGACGGCTTATGCTATCTGGGAGTTCAGAGATGATGACACTCTCTGGTCTTAAAATTTTGAAACTTCCTGCAAGTTTTCCTCTTACTACAGCTTGCGTTACTAAAATAAAATGCAGCATTGATAGAAAAATTCTCTTGTCTATTTATTTATATGAAACAATGTGCAAAGCTCACGGTGCTTTACGAGGCAAAGCAAGTGGTGGTATTCCCACCTTGAACTGCAGGGAAAATGAGAACAAATGGGGGGATAGCAGACGTTGTTCAAGGTCATGTGCAACATCAAGAGCTAAATCCGAGTATTTGAGTCCAGATTTGGTTCTTCCGCTGAACCCTGCTCTATCTCCAGAGAGAGCTCAGCTTGATGAAAGACGTAGAGCTGAGGTCGTCCCAGCAGTAGCCTCTGCAACCACAGCAGAGTGGTGAAACTTTCCCCAAAACCATACAAACATGCAGCAAAAGTACAATCCAGGAGGAATAATAATTGAGTCAAGGACAAAGGGACAGAGTTAGTAAATCACAAGCGTTATTCAGGGATAATATTTCTTACCGTGCAAAGAGAATATTAAACTACTGCCTAAGAAAAAAAACACTAAGCAGAAAAAAGTTATTAAGAAAAGATAATGGAGGGAAGGGATTATTATGCTGATTCTCCAAACAGTTATGAATGAATATAGATACACTGTCTGTGATAAAAGAAGCACATTTCCCCAAAGAGCATTGGAAAACACAGTCATTTCTAAACACCGATCTGTCTTTCAAATACTGAGCACCAAAATAACCCACCTTTTCAAGTTTTCTGTTGATAACTCCTAATGAGAATCTTTGAGTCATGAAAACATTTAGAGATTTCAATCTTGTCGTATAAGAGCAATAAATCAAAAAGATGGGACAGACAGCCACTTCATGAGAAGTCCCTGAATCAGTCGTTCAGCACTTAAAAAATAAAAAGTGCCGAAGAAGAACCTGTCTTCTGCATAGTGTTTATAATAGATCAAATGTTTCTATTTTATAACAGTAATCAACAAAATTGTGGAAGCAGCTCCTTTGCAAAAAGCTCTGGAATTAGAAAATCAAACGGTCTCTTAACGCTGCAGTCTGCTCGCAGCAAGTCAATTGACTGCATTACCAGAATGAATTTTAAAAAACCAGAACAGCCCTCCAAAAAACCCAGTTACCCTGGCAAGTTCGGGCTCCCCCTGGAAGCTCAGGCAGGAAGCGTTTGGCAGCTGGGTGACTGAAATGCTTGCAGCTCGGGCGAGAGCTGGGCTGCGGCCCCTTACCCCACCTCACCGTTTTAGGGTGGCAACTACTGCAAAATCAGCTGCCGGCGGGAGCAGTGCGGTTGTCGGCCGCCTGCCTGTATTTCTGTGGTTCCTGCGGGTCCCCGTGGAGATTGATGTCCCCGTGGAGATGGACGTCCAGCGTGCTGTGTGCTAATGAAACTGCCGTGAGAGACACAAGGAGTTGATAACGTTGGGACAAGTTTAGAAGGGGGAACAGGGCCGTAAAGAGCAGCAGCGGTTTGGCAAAGGTCGTAAGGAACTTGCGAGGAAGAGGCTTCAGAGGTGACGATAGATGCTCTTGTCGGTGGCCTGGATCACGCTGCCATCCTCAAAAAGCTGCCTGGTACAAAATAAGGGTGAAGCTGCTCTTCCCAGGCGTGCCACGGAGCTCCTGGCTTCTTCCCGGCAGGGGACGGCCTCTGCGTGCAGTGAAGGATGCGTGCACAGATGGCAGAAACATCGTCGTGTCGTTGGGGCGAGCAGTGTTACTCAGATTTTAACTTCAGTGGAGAGGTGGGGAAGACCATTGCTCGGCTTCTCTTGAGGTTTGCTACGACAGAGAAGGGAATAATTTGAGTTTCTTTGCTGCAGCTTTGTGATGAGGGCAGTTCGATTGCTGGCCTGTATGTGGAAGGAGCGGCTCTCGTGATATCCCCGCTCGGTTATTACCCCCTTGGTTTTGATTGAAAACGAAAGGCTTTTTTGGCACTTACTTTCTGGTTCTAGCAGAGCAACATTGGTTTAGGTGCGTAGGGTTATTGATTTTTTTGAAGATTTAAAAACAACTGATGGGTGTAGAACTTGAGAAATTGGTGTCTGCTGCTGAAACACGTGGCCGGTGTACTGGGTGCGCGCGAATGGGCTAACCCCGTATGCACCACGGGGAGACGTGTATCCTTGCTGCTGCAGCAAGCTACGCGTGCAAGTACAGCGTGTTACGCACGTGCTGCTGCACGCGTACAGCTCCATGGGTGTTTGGCTTGGGGAGGAAGCTTGGGTGCATAGCTACTATATAAAATCCTTCTAAAATAGCTTGGTATTTTAGATGGTATCTGTTCTGTTGTCAGTCTGACATCTGTCTAAGATCAACCACTTCTTAATTTCAGTTTAGGATTAAATCTAGACTGTCTTTTATACCAGGGAGTGATAGTAATAAATCTTGCTTTCGCTCTAGGGCAGCACTATAATGACTTGGGCTTGTGGAGTCACAGCAGCTGTTCATCTGGTCTGCTCTCGGGGATTCACTCGCTAGGAAGGGAGGCAAAAATGTGTCTGTAGTCTCTTTTTCTGACCCCTTTGGACCAACTGGGTAGTTAATTAGGTGGTTCATAGGGTACAGCCCTCAACAAGGTGTAGTAACGGGTACGAAGCTTTCTCTGTTCCCCTATATTCCAGTTATCACTCTCCTTTCTCTTATTCTATTCAGGATATGTACAAACTAGTTGTGTCCTGTGGATGACAATCTAGTATAAAAGAAGAATTATCTTTTTTATTAATTAATATCATTCTAATGTAAAATTTGGTTTGATTTTTTTAATTATTTCCTTTAGTGCTATGTTTCTTTACTGTTTGATTCTGCAGAAGAGCAGGGCTGCCCTTCCAAGAGGCCAGCTCCAATGCTGGCGCTCCCACTGCTTCCCGTTGAGTGGGGCTGCACAGATTGCTGCAACACCATTTGCAGATTTTTGGTTTCAAGGCCGTATACAAACTCCTTGTTGGATGTTGTTATGCTCCTTGTGTGAAGCCTTTTGGATTGCTTTGGTGATGTTTTGGGGTGTATACTGATAGACTGCTTGGTTCCTCTAATACTTCAGAATTCCAAAGTAGTTGCTAATCTTCTGGCGCCTGAGGTAGTTGTTCGTCTGCATTTTATGATTTGCACGTTGGTTTTGGATCAGCATGACATGGTTTTAAGTGTCTTGGTTGATGCAGATGAGCAAGCATAGGGGAGGGTTAACGGGGAAATGTTTCACTCCGAGCCTGTTGAGAGGAGTGGAGTGATTTGCAGGAGATGTGCATTTTAAAGCTGACACGACTCTCAGCCTGGGGTGTCAGGTAATCTTCAGCCTATCGAACAGTCCAGTCAGGCCAAACTTTCTCGGCTTCCAAATGAGAAAGCTGTGGCCCAAGAGCCGGTACGTGCTGCTGGATCTCTGCTAGAATGATAGGAAAACTATTCCAGGTTGGCAGCATTTTGGTACGTGAAACTTTCACCTTCTAACTTAACTAGATGTGTCATAGGAACAATATATTTGTTACTTGCAAAGCCTGATTGACGCGGTTTCCGCTGCTGTCCCGTCCACATCTGTCCTTCAGTGGAGCTGTACCAAGAACTTACAGTGGTGTGTTGACAGAGATTGGGGAATGGTTACCTAGTTCAGTTTCCTCTCAAGCTATTTTTACCTGCACTCTTTGCTGCCTCTTTAAAAATTTCTTCTATACTAATTGCCATTAAAAAAGAAACCTGGCAAGTCTTCATTGCAGTAAGAATGAGCCTGGTAACTTTGGCTGAGTTTGAATTACGCTTCTTTGTATTGCTTTAAATGAACACGTGCCGTAGATGGACATGCAGAAAAAAACAAAGCGCTGGCCTTTAAAAGGGAATGGCTCAAAATTGGTCTGTACCAGAGCCGCCTGTTTGGCGTAGTCTGTAGTGACTTGTGCTTTGAAAGCTCAGAGGCGAAATATGGTGTGGTTGGGTTGATATTTGTGTCGGAGAGCCTACAAAGTCGGAGTATCGTATGACTCAGCTGTCTCTCTGGGTATTGATTAGTTGCTGTTGGGTTAGATGTTTAATTAGCGTTAACCATCACGGACTTGTGCAAGCGGAAAGACGCCTGGAAGCCATGTTGATTTACACGTGGCAGGAATTTGATGCTTAGGTTAGCAATGACCTTTCTCAGTACACGTGAAGAAATATTAAAGCATAATAAAGCAGATGCTTGGCTGCATAAATGGGATCTGATTTAGCGTTAGTTGAGCATCTGGCGCATTCCCTCCCTGCAACCTGTTGAGAAGCAAACTTTAGGGGTCAATTTATGCCAATCCCTGTTGCTGTTTGCCCTTGGCTTCTCGAGCCATTCTGCTGGCAAACAGGATGCACAGGGCGAAGTGTCCAGTGGAACTGGTCTGACAGCGAGAGGTAGCGCAGGCATCTTGGCTTCATCAGCTGGGATCAGAGTGATCAAAGATGACACCGATGTGTTTTGGAACCGGAGTACTGGACCACGATGTTCTTGGACCAGCGCACAGCAGAATGACTTCAGTGCAGACCTAGGCCTTCAAGTCTCCATTCTTGCATCAGTTAAATAGTGACGACTGCCACTGACCTCAGGCTTCACCCAGTCCTTTCTTGGGGCATCGTTTGCAATGATCGTTTCTCTTGCTTGTTGGGTGTGGTGGTGAAGAAGCTTGGGGCAGGGTGGTGTCGCAACCAAACGCAAAGAGCTCAGGGACGTGTCTCGATACTAAATGTGTAAATGGGGATTTCACTCTTCTGGCTATCTGGCAGATGCAGAGGGTTGTTATTGCTTTCAGGAATTAAGTAATCCTAAAGGTTAAGCCTGCGGGTTGTTCTCAGCCCTGCAAGAATTAATATGGTGACATTTAACTGCTATTAAAAAAAATACTTCCCCCCTACTTCCCCCATGGTTTTTACTTGAAAAACTGAGTAGTTTGCTTTGCGTGCTGGTGTGGTAGTGGCTATTTAAAAAAAAATCAATAGACCACACAGCTGTCACTGTCATTTTTAGGCTAATGCCGAGACAGATTGTGGTTATCACTGCTACCACAGCCTGGCAACAGTTGGCACGTGCTGCCTGTTTGATGGCTGCTGTACTGACTCTTCTGCATGGAGTCCTTCCCCTCAAACACAAAGAGATGGGATCCTCAGCAGATGCCAGCTGGCAGATCTCCTCTGAGGATGTTATGGTTTGGTATTTTTCACTAATTTGAGATGTTTTTCACTAGCTTAGATCCCTTGCCCGCTGGGAAGTCCCTGTTCGATTCCTCAAACAAAACTGGACCCTGCTGTCAGCTTTGTGTATGAAAACTAGATGCGGTTTCATTGATTTATTGTGTTTCCTGGCGTACCGAAGGGAGGGGAAGAATGGAATATAGTCAATGGCTATTTTAGAGGGGTGTCCGTACACAGGCATCGTTTTGCTGCTCTGGATAGAGCTGGTGCTGTGCTTTCTGGTAGTTTGTTGGGCAAGAATGACTTGTTAATATGTTTGGCTTTTTTAAAAAAAAAAAAAAAAAAAAATCTTTATTTGCTTCCTCTTCCAAGTGCCTCATTCAAGTGGCTGTTAAAGAAGTTTCCTGCCTTTTCTCCAACCCAGCTGGCTAAAGTAGAATACAGCTGCCATTTCAATTCAAGAATGTTAGAAATGAGAGAACAGGCGCGGTGTGGGCTTGTTCCAGAGCCCAGTGAAGTCTTTTCCCATTGGCTCTACTGGACTTTGGATCATGACTTTTCTTTTTCTCCTCCTTTTTTCCTCCCTTTTTTCTCTCTTTCTTCTCCAGAGAAATTAAGTACACATCTATTAATGTTATTTATACTTTCTGTAAAAAAAAAGTCCATTCATCAGAATAAATAACTGCTCTCTAGAGTGATGGTAACAAAAACTAGCTGAGTTAACACACGTTTTCCTACCAGGTAAGGGGATGGCCACTGTAGCACAGCAGAAAAACAGATGAATAGACCTTGTTTCCCATGGTTTTCTTAAGAACTCCAAAAGATTCATCTTTTTTTAATTAAATATTGGGAACATGCAGCCATTTTGAACCCAAGTTATGATCTACTTGTGCAATTTTCTATAACCAACAATTTTGTATGATATTAAAAGAGGGTCTTTCTTCCATTTAAATTAGTTTAAAACAGTTTCAATTATATCAAGTCACAAGTAAAATAAACAAGGTATAGAATACTTAAGGTAGCAATGTGGTGACACTACATGGTAGCCTTATTTTGTGGAACTGCACGCAAGACTTGCGGCTTACCTCTGTGATAAGATCCAGTCCAACAAAGTGCCTCACACACATGGCTCCATTTAAAAGAATTTCTAATACCGTTGATTTCATGTGGCCCACCAGCTATGCAAGGAGAACTGAGATTTGAGATGGATCGCTATTGACAGTGGGGTACTAGAGGGGAAAGTATTAGCAATGTCTTTGTCAGACCCTTTTTGGCGAATATCTATCTTGCTTTTGTACCTTTTTTTTTTTTAAATTGTCATAGCTTATTTCGTCTTATTATCTAAATCAAGTCTCTGGAGAGTAGCTTACCCCAGCTTTGATCCATTATGTTGTTTACTCTTGTTTCACAAGCCATTAGGGATGCTCCAGGATGTAAAATAAGATATCCATCAGGCTAAATCTTATGAGCCATTTGCTGCAGATGTAGTCTTGTCCTGATCGTGGTGGCAGGATTTCAGTGTCCTGTTGGGGTCCTTTTTGTGCTGAGAGAACTCTGCTCTCTTCCTGCCAGGTACTGGTAGTGGCTGCTACCATTGCTAACACTGCCGTGCTCTCTGGTGTCAGGCAGGCCTTGCCAAAACTCCACACTTAGCTTCTCGCGTGTAAATAGAGAGGTGTGCTTGGGTTGTGAAGCCCGCAGAGATCGACTGCATAAAAGCTGGGTATAGACCCTGCGTAGCTACCGGGGCTGTGTCCTGTGTCCTTCTGAAAGGCAGCCCTTTCCTGTTAACTAGTCATGTTCCTTTGGACTTCTAACGGCGTCCGAGTAAGAACCCAATCTTCCTTTGGTGCCTAAAATTGACAGGTTGTGTTATGAAGCAATAGCCACAAAGCATAATCTTAATTATTTGAATGTTGTGAGCAAATGTATAAATTGGGGTTCTCTTGGTTGCTTTTGGAGAGATACGTCAGACACAAAAAATGCCAGTAATGACTTCGGGCTGGAGCATAAGCTGGATGGAAATATTTTACTTGGTTTGTGATAGCAATAGCTGCTAAACGTGCGTCATTTAAGCAGCTTTTTCACGGGAAGTTTGGGTTTATCCCACAAATAAAGCAGTTATGTGTCCCACCCTGTTACACACACCAGCTTCCCCATTATTTGTTCTTGTTTTCCAAGCATTTAGACAGGTTAAGAAATATGCAGGAATTAATTTTTGGTCTTCATATTCTGTGCATTTAGTTGGGCTTACTCTTTGATTGCCTTGAAATAACCAAAGAATTGGGGGGCTGGAGGAGATGCATGCTTTTGAATCGGCAGAAGTCAGAGACGAGCTGACGTGCTCGTCCCTGGCGTAGACAAAGAGGACTCTAAGGACTTTTCTGTGCCAGGTGTTTTCTGGTGGTCGAGAAGCCTTCAGACACCAGCTCAGCAATCCCTCTCCCCCTTCACTCCTGGCCTCATTAGGTATCAGGGTGTCATCTCGGCTTTGCCTTCTCAAAGCTCCGCGTGAGCACACTCTTCCTCGCCGGCGGTTCTGCCTCCAGAACTGAGCAATTCCTCTGAGTGCTGCCAAAGCTCTGCTCCAGGCTCTGTGGCTTGGTGTGACACCGGGCAGTGCCACCGACGCGTTGGGATAGTGCTGATGGGTAGGAGCTCCAAACTGGAGTTCTTTCATGCAAGCTTATTCAGAATGTACTAAAAAGTGGAAACTGTAGCAAATACAAATTTATGGGAGAGGGTGTGCTTATTAGATATTTTTTGGTCGTCTTTTCCCCTTCTAAAAGCAGAGCATGATGTAATGTGTAAGCCCATAAAACTCTCGTAAGTAACAACGCATTTTGAACAAGGGAAGGCCGTGTGCTTTAGCTGTTGTGGGATTTTATACAGCATCCACTGAGCTCCCAAAGTCTTAAGCCAGCTCTTCCCCAAAACATTTGCAACCAAACTGCTCCCTACAGCACTCGTGAATTCAATGACATAAATTGTTAGAAGTGCTATAATATAATTTGTCAATGATGTTGATTTACTCATTTCAAAGCCTTTTGAAGTAAATAGATTGTGTTAATTTTCTCCAGCTAGCTGTACATTCAGAATAACCATTGAAACACTCCATTTAAATATATATTCAATTAAACTAATGATGTTTTAGAACATCCTAAATAACAACACATCTCAAGGACAGCTGTCCATATCCTTTATTTAGGTTTACATTCCGCACTGCTACATTTTGCTGGTTTCTTTCTCTTACCAATATTAGTGTAAATTATCGACTTTTATGCACTGCAAAGGGCAGCAGCTGCCCCCAGCTCGAGACTGGCAATTAGAGGAGGAGGAAGGTGTGGAGGCGAAGGCTGCAGTTAAAGTGGAAAGGTGTGATGCTTTGGTGTAAAGCTTAATGCTGTCATGGTGGTGTAACGGGACCCTAGGGCAAAGGAGAACTGGGCCCAGTAATAGCCAGTGTAATTATGCAAATTGATAGTACAAAAAGGCCTTTTAATTGGGAATGCTAAACAATGTTATAATAATGCCAGGTCATTAATCTGTGTGGGAGTCAGTTGTACCAGAATTATGGGCTAAGAAAAAGAAACAGGCCAAGACCTTCGCCGGGAGGCATTTACCGATGTGAACCCCGTTTCGTGTCGGGTATTCCCCAGGAAGGCATCTTCCCCACGCACGCCCGCGGTCGCCTGAGTTTCCTTGCTCTGCACTGAAATCAGTTTCTGATGAGTTTCGTCTTCTCAGTAAATAAATCTCCAAGTAAAACTAACTTCCAAGGTAATGATTTCTGTTTTGAACTCATATAAACTCCCAACATCATTGTCACCTTTTTATTTTAATAATTACTGCTGCAGTTTGCCGCTAACCTTCTGAGGTTCTTCAATTCCGTGTAGCAATCCACTAATGTTTGGCTTGTTAGGATACGAGAGCCCTCATTAACTCAGAGTATTAAATGAAACAGTTGAGTTAGTAACCAAATCGACAAAGAAACAGCTGACTCTCTCTGTGATTAGGGACTTTGTCATCTCGTTCATGGATTAATTATATGGTCCATTATACTGAAATGTGTTTTTGATATTGAGACTAGTTTTGTTCTGGAGTTTTTGTACTTGCCAGCTGCTTTAATGTTCTTTATCTTTTTGTGCGCAAGCTCCAAATTACAGATTTCTTAACTCGAAGGACAAATGGAGAACTTAGTTTTGCATGTATGTTATTTAAAACAAGCTTGAGGATAAATGTATGTAGAACAGTCTTCAGAGGGGTAGATCTGGTATAGCTCTTCTCTGCTGCGAGATGTCCGTGGGAGCGAAAAGCCAAACAAGAACACCAGGAAAACTGGTTTCAATGCCGCAGACGCTTCCAGGGAGCAGATGTTCTTCTGGGAGGAAAAGCCGTGGCGAGAAGACAGCGATGATTAGCTCTTTTATAACTGCTCAGGGCATTAGCCAGCTACACTGAGCACAATCCCTAGTCATCCTAATTATTTATATTTTATTCTGGAATTTAGTTGGATTGTCATTTTGAACCCTTATTTCAAACAAGTGTCTCGGTATGTTGGCACTGTAGGAATTTGGTGAGAAACGGCCCTTGGCACAGGAACTGTATAATCAAAATGGACACAAGATAGGAAAGAATCACAGAAATGTCGTGTGTGTTTTACAGAGGAGGGGATCCAGAATGTGGAATGAAGGATCCTGGAGATGAAATCGGCAGCTGTTGGCCGATCGTGGCTTTAAACCGACAGGGTGGAAGGAGAGTTGAGCTCGCAGAGGTGAATTTCGGTCCCAGAGCACGGACTGTAACTGGGAGTGCACGGTGCTGCGATTGAGGCTCACTGCGCGACAGCAGTTTTGAAGAGCAGAATTAGGGGTGGCAGTACTGAAGAAAAAAAAGAAAGTAAATATTTGGGCACAGAAAGGAAGATAGCAAGAAATTACTGGTTTCAAAGCCTCTGTTTTGACTAACAGTTGATTTTGAGTGTCGGAAATGGGCAGCCCTGTACAGGACGAAGTTTGCTCTGAATGAGGAAACCATTTGGAGTCTCTTTGTGTTCATCTCATTAATTCTCTTTCTGCCTGTTAACTTCCAAGCAACACTTTCTGGAGAGGGTGGAAGAGTCAGCAGAGGGGAAAAAAAGTAAAATTCAATAGACTCTGAAAGCCTGCAGGAAAAGAAATTAATTGCATAGCAGCAAGAGGGATGTTTGAAGGCTTTTCTTTTAGCAGGTAGCAGCCAGCAGAGCTCTGGGCTGAAAGCCTTATCCGGCTTTTAATCCAGGAAATTAATGGCAAAACTCTTTGGCTTGAGATGAGAGAATGGAGTTCTGTAAGGAAAACGCTAGAGATGGATTGCATGATCAAATAGACCGAGTAAACTGTGTGGCAGCTTCTTTCCTTCAAGATTCTTGTGGGTTCTAAGCCATGTTTTAAAGTCCTTCCGGGTACAAGTCCCGGGGTATGTTAGGTAAAGGAAAGACCCA
>Ga0181612_100815_pt1 | contig 22803 bp, 12 predicted proteins | sample HoacroProtozoa21_FD_119630 | JGI IMG/M metagenome (GOLD analysis project Ga0181612, IMG submission 119630) | Hoatzin crop microbial communities from Cojedes, Venezuel. Combined Assembly of Gp0051906, Gp0051904, Gp0051908
CATAGCAGGGGGTTGGAACTGGATGGTCTGTAAGGTCCCTTCCAATCCAAACCATTCTGTGATTCTACGATTTCTACTTACGTCTCATAGATGTGTCCATTTTCAACCCTCTCCTCCACGTAGGCCAGGGCACGGACGTGCATTGGGGAGTGCGGGAAGGCAGCATGGATCCACGGGAGGCCAAAGACTGACAGCCCCGTGTTAATCAGCGCAACGAGCAGGAGGTCCCAGTGATAAGCTGTTCCCTTCACCAACCTGAAACGAGATGTTTGTTGACAGCAGTTACACCCGGCGCAGACTGCAGCAAGCTGCTCCTGCTGAACCCGAGCTCGAATGCGAAACACCAAAGTGCACTTCCACGCACAGAGCAATTTCACACTCCTCCTGCTTTACAGCCTGCGTTACATGATCACAAAAGGTAGTGAAACTTAAATAGTTTGCTCCCAAAGCAGTCATCACCTGGAAAAAACAGTGAGCACAAAGGCAACCCACTAAAATAGCAGTCCCTGCAAATTTCATCAGCGCTTTGCTACTATGTTTATTGCAGAGTCCTCTCAAAAGGTACATGTAGATCTGCTCGCAGAGTCCACCTGGGGAGAGGCTGGAGACCTGGGCATGGGATGACAGACTGCTGACACTACAGTTTCCCACTCCTCTTGGTTTTAACCCTGATCTCCCTTCTTCCCCACGAGCAGTATATGTGCGCAGTATGCTGCAGTAATCCCCTAATTACGTAATTGCTACTGCACGATAAGAAAATAGGACACGAATTCATTAAGCTCCAGCTCCTCCTTAGTAGTCAGCCAAGGAGATATGCTCCTAACTTTGCTAAATGCAGGGTAGCCTCCCTTTTTTTTTTTTTTTTCAGGGGGGGGGGGAACTGGCAGCCTTCACCAAGGAAGCTGACCACTTCACATTCACACTGCTAACACCAAACTCGCATCTAGTTTAATCTTGCCATGTTTCGCAAAGGTCTGCTCCTGAATATACCCGTCTGGTACCCACTGCTCAGATGCCATGAGTAAATTTTGGAAAAAGGCTGGGGAAGGATTCAGCTCTCAGACTTTGATACTTAACTTAAAGGTCTCTAGCCATGTTTCTGCCTGGGCACCAGAGCAGTCTGCAGCGTTCACCCTTACGCAACACAAGGGATCAGCTGAATGGCTTGCCAGGCACCATCAACTGGAAAGGGAGCACCATTCAGGTGTCTTAACACCACCCAAACAAGCGCTGTTCAATACTTAAGCAGATACCTGAAGCCATCTGAGATGCCCTAAGATATGAGGTGCATGGAGTTAGTAGACACGACCCAGCACATGAAGATCTATACCTGATGTCTATCTCAAAGAGCAGCAGATGCCATTGTTACGGCAGCAGAAATCTTGGGTGGAGTTCCATTTTTGAAGAAAATGACTTGTCTTGCTGGAAGTGCTCACCTCCATTGACTGAGAAGGCCACAGGGTGACTAGGTCAGGTAGATATCTACACTGCAGTGTCTCTGAAGCTGGAAGGTGCTGGCAGGAAGGGTGGGATTGTAAACCCGCTTCCTATGTTGGCTCACACATTGAAAGCACAGCCCCTGGTCACGTGCTGCTTTCTCAGAGCAAAGGCATCCCCAGGGTTATCATTTGATTGTCCTGTCTGCCCTTTTCAGAGGGCTTTCTGTGTACAAAGGCCATACATCTAGCAGCAGCATCATTTTAGTCCCCTTGGACACAGTTTGGTCTCAGTCTTGAAGCACTGCATGTGGTATATGCCTGCTTTGACCAAAGGGTAGGCTCCGCTGAGCTTGCCTAGCTCAAGGCGCAAAGATCTAGATACCTTATCCTGAGTTATCTTCACTGCCCAACAAGCCCAGTATTCCTTGGACTGTCCCATACGCTTGCTTGATTATTCTTCAGCAAAGCACACCAGTGTACTTTCAGGCAAGCATCATCTTTCCCCTGCTTTTTCTACAGGAGGAAATCACTACATTTGGTAAGACACCGAACAGCACATTCTCCCTTTGGCTGCTATAGACAGTGGTGTTTTTATTCTGTGATGGTACTACAAACAGAAGGTGTCAAGTCCTAGACAGTTTTTCTGTCCTGATACCTCATAAGCATAAGCTCAGACCTATGACAAGGCAATATAAAAAACACTATGAAGAACTCCAAAGAATATTTTACATTCCTTAAAGACATCCTAGTGTAAAACACCAAAAGTTGAGAAGAAACTCATATTAGTTGACTAGAGATAACCCACTTACATTACAGATTTATGCAACACTAAGTAAAGGAATATAATAAAGAGGAAAAAATCAAGTTGTCAAAGAAAACCACATCAGTAAAACTGAATTTCAGCTTGTCTTCCCTCTCCTAATTCAGTGTCACTCCAGCCACAACATGGAGAATGCTAATGCATGTTATGCAAGGAGAGAACCCTCCCACGCATTACATTAGCAAAAAAAAAAAATCCTGTGAGACATGGTGTTTTCCCTGGAAGAGAGTCATACACATTCATTTTCAATACCGTATCTGACTGCAGTTGGCACAAAACTTCAGAGGGAATATCGTAATAGTGTAACATCTCGACTCAAGTTTGCACATAAATTAGACCTATAGACATTAGACATACTTTTTTTTTTTTTACTTCACTTCCACCTTTTCAATTGGAGACTAACAGCTCCAAAAGCTTTTTCTCTGATGCTCAACTGCAGCATATAATGCTATGTCATTTGTGCAGGTCGTTGACTTCCCATTTTCAAAAAATTCTCTATGGTGCCAGAGCAGTACAAGTGTCCGTACGGGTCAGACACTCCCTAAATACCTCACGCCATACAAAATACCTACGTAACATTCACACGCAGGCAAAGAAGAACCAGGCTGAGGCAATGAGCTTATTGAAGCTTTGCATTTTTGACTCGCTGCCACGATACTGGGGTTTTGGGGACAGTGAAGAATTAAGCAGTGGAGTTACTTCCACCTGTGACAACAGAAGTTGTGAAGAACATGTCCCGAATATGTTTTCTGATATTCAGACAAACTTGGGACAAGGAGTGATGGGAAAAGACTCAAGGACATCCCTCCACAGAGGAAGAGGAGTACTGAAAGCATTACCTGTTCTCCGGGGCGTTTGTGAGCGACGCCACAATGTTCTGCTCTATGAAGAAGAGCATTGACAGGAGGAACCCCAGCCCCATGGCGCTCATCACTGACCCGATGGAGAGGGACTGGACCGGGGCCAGCACAAACAAGCTCTCAGATGGGTTGTAGTTAAATTTGGACACTGGAAAGAGGAGGGGAATGATGTTAGGAGGCACATTTCTTGTCTAACCATCCACATGGACTCAATTAACATTCTGCCCACACCACGAACTATTGGCAACCAACGCTGCAAACCAGGCGTGATGCTCTGGCATGTGGGAGCCAGAAGGCCACAGAAGATGGGCTCATCTGGCTGTTTTATTTATTTTTTTCCTCCATCCTCTTAGAAGTTGGCTGCCATCCTGATTTGACAGATTACTGCTAGTTCTAGTGAGGCATTACATATATTTGAGCAAAACAAAAGAGGGAAACTTGTTTTCCACAGATGCAAGGCCTTTTTAGATTAGAAAATCTTATTCATAACTAGCAGTGTACTCCTCCTGCTCAGTTAATCAATTGACAAAGGCATTTTAAAACTTCCTCGTATCCAACAAGCTGTGCAAGGCATTTTAGTATAAAATGCACTTACTTTACTGCCATTGGAAGAAATCCATGACAAGGGATAAATCACACATGGCCATGCATCATTTTACAATCCAACTGGATGGAATGGCCATCACAGAAAAAAGCCATTTCTTATTTGTTTCCATACGTTTCCTCACATCACCCATTCACGTCACCACAGGACAATGCAATTCCTGTCCCCATTATCGCTTCCTGATATGGAAAAGCTGATCTATCTGGCCAATGAATGGTGTCTCATTTTTAGATTTCCTTATGTAACTTAGAACTGCCCAGATGCTCTGCACCATTTCACCTAAATTAGGAAAACGTAAACTGGATACAAAGAGGACAAACCTGGATCATCAACTCTACGTCTGTACGACTAGCAACAACCCTTCCTGCCTGCTAATTACTCTGCCCTTTGCCAGAAATTGTTGACCCTCTTTATTGTAAGAGATATACTTTAAATTGCTTTGAAATTCAGACACACTGGAATAATTTATCTAGAGAAAAACTTCACTCATTCTTGTTTGATTAGGGCTTTGAATGAATTAAACGTAATATTGAGGAAATCTGAATTCTTTGGGTGGGGGGAGGTACATGTAGTTATTTTTGAAATTATAAGAACTTTGCCGTTTCTTAGCAAAACCTTCCTGGGATTTCATTTTGCTTTTCCCTACACCCCAAATAGCTTCCCCCAGTATTTCAGAGTATAAAAATATGAGCTTGAGAACAGAAATATAAACTTACTTTCGATTTCCTTGAAGATATAGGAACCCACAATAGAGAAAGTCAATACTGAAATTGGTAAGGCACAGTCAGACAGAATTTCACGTACTCTTGCATGCAAATAAGGGCTGCAATTTAAAGACAAAAAAATTTCCATCAACACCATAGTCTAAGGACAATTTCTCAATCCAGATACTATTAATGCTTTAACAAGTGAAAATTCAGTCCAATCTTGCAATTCTAAAGAGGTATTTGGAGGGAAGCATTAGTCTTTAATTCTGCCTTAAATCCTCTGGAAGCTCTACGGCCTTTGAAGGCTGATGAATGCGTAAGCAAAACCCATAAAGAAACAAGAAACTAAGATGCAAGCTAGAAGAAAAGTCTTCCAAGCATCAATGTGTGTCTCATTTCCATTTTAGTTTAATTGCTTACTCAATCATTTCAAATCATGAGTTTCAAGGGCAGTGGGAATAAAACCCAAATTAGAGCTGGGCACTCGACTCCCAAGAGCACGCTGAAGGTATGTCCCCAGCAGACCTTCCAGCACCATCAGGTACTTTTGCCCCCCAAAACAGTTCAGTGTCTATTTGGGGAGAGTTACAGGAGTTCCAATAGGAAATACATGGTTCACCCAAAGCTTTTCAAAAAGTCACTTGCAACGCCAAACAAAATACGGAAGGGCATCGTCCAGTGACCAAACATTCTGTTCTGCTGCTAACATTTTTCTGGGTGGCCAGCCAAGTTCATCTCTGGCTTTGGCTTCCACTGCCACTAATGGAAGAGTTCCACATGAGTTTTCAGGGTTACAAAATTGGAGATCTAAACCATTAGCGATTCCTCACAGGTAATATGAAATAATCAGTAGTCTGAGCTCTAATACTGAAGTAACTCACCTTTTCTTAAACTGATAGAGCGTATGACCAAGCCAAAGGGTACCCAACATCAACATGAGACTAAGGACGGCAGTTTCACGTCCATAATGCACATCATGCGTGCCTGTTTGATTCTCTAGGGACATGGATCTGCTCACTGATGAATTCATCAAGAAGGTGGTATTGATGCCGAGGCTTGGAATAGCATCAGTTCGTGCTTTTTCCAAGTAACTGTCTCCTGTGCGCCCATGGTAGTAATATTTCTTAAAAACTGTACAAACAACCAACAGGCAAGCATTAGGATAGGTTTGTGACAATCAAAGCAAGTAAAATAAAGTGGTTTGTTCTTGCTTGATCATGCAGTATTAACGTTATGCTTCACCAGGCTTATAGCTCTACCCCTCGAACCAGTGAGAAGAAATCAGGAGAGCTGCTTCTCTTACAAAGCCAGCGCTTTACTAATTGATTTTTCACTTATTTTAACAGGTAAAGTTAAATTGATCTAAAGCAACAAGTTTGAATTGCAAGGACTCCCAGTGCTAATTGTTTAACATGATTTTGTTCCTAGCACTGAAATCACTGCTCATATATACATATGTACACACACACCCCTCTACTTTCAGCAGCCTGGTAATCAAATTCCATCAGGATCTCTGAAAAAATTAAAGAGCAGCCAGGCTGCACAGATCCTTAAGCAGACTACAAAATGTACAGTGATGACTTTTCCACAAAGGCTGGTCCAGATTTTAAAGATCAACTTTGATTATATGCAAAACCTGGCAGAACATTCAAATTTACACTGCAAATTAAATAGAGTTAGAGCACCTGAAGTAAAACTGTACAAGTGAAATGGCCAGTAATGCCTCTGGAACTGTCCACAAACGTATTAAATTAGCTCAGAGGCATTTATAACTAATTAACAGTTGTAAATACACTCTTACTCTTCAGCATTCAAACAGCTGTGTTTCCATTTCTATGGCATTGGTGTCTAAATGTGGTGTTGGGATCATTTCACCTTTTTGGGAACGAGAGCCTGAGGTGCCACAAGGAGCAGGTAAAACCAGCAGATGGGAGCTGGGCTTTGCAGCCTTGGTACTCCCACATTATGCGATCAGATGGCAGCACCCGCTCTCCCCTACACCAAGGGGAAGATACATGAGGATGGAAACCACCAACCACCATGTCAGAGCTTTGCGGTCCCCTCTACCCTTCTTTGCTTTAGTCAAAATACCCCTTCAAGCTTTGCATAGCGAAACTCAAAAGTTTAGTGCAAGACCATCCTCTTTCGGCAAAAATACAACAAATCTGAAGCTTAGGCTGTAGTGCTCCTCACATTTCCTCCCCACCCCAAAATAAAAACCCCAAGCAGCACCTCAGCTTTCCCATCTGCAGCAGCTACAGGGCAAACAAGCAAAACAAACTGCAATTCTAAACATTGGAAAACAAGCAAAACCAACTGTAAACATTCCTGCATTCTTGCAAATCACAACTGCTATTCGCAACCACCTTGAATTTGGCAGAGCACAGTTTGTGTTACTCCAGTGTAAAACACCCCATGTTTTGCTATGCTGCCATTTTAAAAGTGGCAATAACCCTTCTTCCACCACCTTTACGTTTTAAAAGGAGTCTGGGCACTTGACAAATGGATGGGGTGAACAGGGCATGAAGGTCACAAGAGGAAAGACCAGTTATTTCACATTCAATACTTCTGTATATAAATTTAAAGATCATAGAATGTTTATAGTTCAAGATTTAACCTTTCAGTTTGCTCTCAGCAGCAGCCAGAAATCAGGACATCATTGCGCTTTTAAAGCACAAGAAAGGTTCCTCCAGTAAGGAGCAATCTCTTTATGACCTCCATTAGCACTGCAGATTTCTGCATCGCGTGCTGCGGAAAAGGCTCTGCTATCATTTCCTCCCTCCATCCCCCCAGCTGCGTCCAGCCCAGGCAGGACACCCATGCCTGCTTTGCAAAGGGGTAAACTGAGGCACAGAGCTCTGCCGTGACCCACACACCGGCATGGAACAGGTTGTTGGAGGATTTGCAGTTTCTGGCTCTGAACAGTAAAGGACATTTTTGTCATAACAGCGATCGTGGCAGTATTTCCTGGGGATTAGCATCTGGCCAGGGTGAAGAGCCCGCTCACCATCTCAGCTGACCCTGCACATTACTAAGTCCTAGAGACACACACAATTACTGACCATACGATAAACCAATAGCACCTACAACTCAGCAGCTTCGCAGAATGCATTTGTGTGCCTCTGTATTTAGATTTGGACTTGAACGAATATGAAACAAGTTAGTTTTTTGGGGGTCTTGTGGATATTCTTGACTTCCCACACTTGGCTACACTGCAATAATAGATCTAGGGCTGAGCACATCTTTGGTGCCCTGCGTTCAACCTGACTACCTCTGTGTACGCTGCCTCTTGGGCTCAATTCAGCTTGCAGCCACCTCAAAACCAGGTAGGGTTGCTCCACTCAGTGCTGGACACAAGGCAAGAAACTTTGACTTTACTCTTGTATTTTGGTTAAAGCAACGAGAACATGCTAAGATGGCTAGTGGAGGTCCTCGTCCCGCACCAGACTTGCCATAAAGTAGTTGATTCCTGCACATTTATAGTTTGTTTTTATTACAGAGCTAAGTGAATCTTGTTGCCCACACTGAGAGGAGCAAAGCAGGTGGTGCCCTCGCTGAAACAGAGCCACTCTCAAGCATAGCGTGCGCTCAGATTCCCTCCAACAACATGAACTTGCTTTGTTTGCTTCAGCCGGTTCACCGCCGTTTCCTGCACAGTGCAGATGTCAAGATCAAACAAACACAGCTTCGGTGGCCAGGCCGCACGGCGAAAACAAAGTGTCACCGGGACAGCGTGAACGCACGTGGCTTGATTCCTCTGTACAGTATAGCATCCCTCCCCCCTTCTTTCCTGCACATCTAAGAGTATCTTGCAAAAAAAAAAAAAAAAAAAAAAATCAAGGCTATGAACAGACTAAGGAAAACCTAGCTGAGCATGTCCCGTGGCACTCGGGAAGCCCCGAAGTCCCTGTCAGCTGGCTAGCTGTTACCAGGACGCATCGAACAGCATGGTACCAGCTTTCTCTTCCTACTTAACTGCTCCACCGAAGTTTTGAGTGGGAGGGGGAGATGGCAGCAGCAACCATCATCTCCTGCTACAAAACAGGGGTGGAAGAAAGGCCATGAGCTGCACTGGTGGTGTGTGTTTAAATATGAGCGCTTAGAGGGTTAAGGATGGAGTGTGTGCCTGCCAGCATCCGTGCCTTTCTGTGCCTGGGAACGTGGCTGGACCTGGCGTCCCATCTGTTGATGCACTGAACACTCCCAGACGCAGATCGAGCCAACATGAGCTGGCAAATGAGTGTTGGTCTGATTTTATTACCATTGTTCCTATAAACTCAGCCCTTCCCATATACAAGGGAGAATTACACTAATTCACTAATTACACTAATTAACTTCCCGGATCCTCTCCTGTTCCCACTGCAGTGCTCTGAGGTATTACTTGCTTATTCCTGAAAGTCCGGCAGCAGAGATCAACGGGTGCTTTCTGTACCTTTAACCTGTACTCCGTTCCCCTGCGATGGGAAATCAGCTTTCTACTACAGAAGCACTGTGAACATTTGCATTTGCGAATTTTTACAAAGCATTGAGTACTGTGTTGAGGAACACCTTTGTGCCATAGGGAGACTGTCTCATGCCTCCAGAACAGGGCACTAACAGCTCACTAACGTGAGCTCTCAGCTCCATAGCGAGCAAGGAGCAAGCAAAGTATCCCAGAACATCTCCTCCTTCACCAAGCTTTGTTTAAGCAGGATATCTGAAAGATGCAGGTGCTCTGCAGAGGAAAAAAACCCTCTGATTGCAAAATCAAAGCATATGCCCACAGAGCCAAATTAAGGATTTCCAATGAAGTGAGGAAGTATCTCACTTCCAATTGCTTTGCAGTGTCAAACCTGCTTTTTTTGTCCCTGCATACAAGATACCACAACGAGCCTGAGAATCACAAAAACAAGGGATGCGCTCAGTGTGCTTAGGTATGTCCTGAAGGATTTCAAAGGATAACGCAAACTTGGGCTGCTGGACACTAGGTCATAAAAACAACAAGGTCAGTTCCTGACTGGGATGAACAGAAAGGCTGCCATAGCCATGGCATTTCTGCTAACATCTTTCACCTTCACAAATACCTCCTGCCAGTCCTGATCAGCAGGAAGAGAGGTAACAGAAATTTGTTAAACCTCAAACCTTCTCACGGATACTCACCTAGAGCTTAACCCAGAAAAGGCGACCAAGTGGCTGGAAAGGGCAGAATAGCTTTAGGAGCGTGCTGGAAGGCACTGCAGTCCTGCTGCTGCCGCTAAAGAAGGGTCTTGGAGCTCGCACAAGAATGGGCAATCTCAACCCATCTTTCAACTCCTCTCCATGCAGTTTTAATAATGTGGCAAGGAAAGAGGTCTAGATGCACTACATCTAACTTGGGCTTTTTTTTTTTTTTTGCCAGGACCATTCAAAAAGAGACTAGTATCTGGAGACTACTTTCACAGCAACATTATTATGGTTTCTCCATTTGGTAAAGATTAGTGTCTTAACTTTATCTCAGCTAACTGAAATTAGAGCCAGTAGAAATCCTGCATATCCAGATAAACTGCTGACAAAGGGCTGCGTCAATCTCACACACTGTGCTTTTTTTATTCCTGAAGACCCTGTACGAACACGGAACAAGCAAACATCGTGCATATTCGCAGCCTTGAATTTCCCTTTGACAAAGAAGCACAGCAGAGATCTGCACTCAGAAACGTTGTTGCAAGACTTACCTTTAATAATGCCTTTGAAGGCATCAAGCACAAACGTGATGGATATAAAAAGTGCAATTATTTCTTCTGTTGACCTATGAAAAAAATCCCAGGAATTAACATAGTCACTAGCAGAGTCTGCATTCAACTCTATTCAAAGGAAAAAAATCAGCATATTCATTCATTTACATGAAAATATACCAATTTTAGTTAGATTCCAACTCAGGAAACAAAACCTAGCGAATCTTTAAAAGCTCCTTTCAAGCTGGAACAATAAGCTGAAATGATACCAGCCTTATTTCACAAAATACGTTTTGCGGCAAGTTTGTAATTAAGGAGCTTGTGGAATGTATAATTTTTCCATTTGCTGAATAATCTGATCAAAATATGACTTCTTGAAAATAGCTACCTTTTGAAGAGCTTCATCAGAAGACTGAAATTAAAAAGGGAGTACATCACAAGGAAAAAGCTGTTCCACAGTCCAATCCAGGCATAGAAAGCACTGAAATCCAAGTTGTAGTCATCACAGATTCCTCGGATGACTGCAAAAATGAAGTGTTCACATGTCAGATTAAACTACTGTCGTTACCACCCTGTGATTCCCACCTGCTTGATGGCAAAAAGAACCAATTTCACAACTTTGCCCCAATGCACTTATGGCAGATATCATGAAACCCCCGTTCTTACACTCCTGGATGAACACTGGATCAACGCAAACGGTTCTCCCCTTCCGCTCCCCCTTCCTCCACTAGCAATGGGGAGAAGCACTTGGAAAAATGTTCTCCCACACTACTCAGAGCATCTTTCCTAGGGATCAAGGCCACAAAATCAGCCCTTGGAATTTGCTCACTGACACTTTGCGATGCTGTTTAGCAAGGCATCTCATACGCGGTTTTGTGCCATGTGTACTCGGCCACTGCATTGTGGACAAAACCTCGTCTGTCTTAAACCTTTCAAGCTAGTCACAGTTCATCTGATTATTCCTACAGATATTGAGTTTGCCCCTTTATACCTCTCGCTCAGTAATATCAACTTGCAACTGTAACTCTGAAGCTATTGATTACACCTTAACAGAAAAATAATAAAAAATAAAAAAACCCCAACCAATAAAAAACTTTGTCTTAGGCTCTTATCCTCAAGTTGGGTTAATGGAGCCACATGAGAAAACCGTCAGATGAAAAAGATTTCCTCCTGGAAGCAGAAGATATGCTTATTCTCACAAAATATTTTTCTATTGAAGATGATTCCTTTAGAAACGAACTTTAACTAAGCCTGAATCAACTTCCTCCCCTCTCCCTCAGCACCAGAAGCAGGCCTTTAATACTGACTTACTAAATCAATGCAACTAAAGCTCTAAGAGGATTGCAAGATTCTTACAACATCCCTTTACACTGATCGCAATCACATTGGTCCCGACATACAAGTTTAATAGACTCACCATTAATGTAGAGTGCTAGAGGAGCCGTGGTGAGGAGTACAACTAGAGGTTGCCCCGAAAAGAGAGCGTAAAGCAGCCCTCCAATGCACTGGCCAACGATTGTCTTCTGCACATCTACAAGTAATTAGGAAAGATGGAAATAAACAGGGTTTTTAACGAACACTTCCCTCCCCAACAAGCATTCACAGGGCACAGCAGCCAACCACTAACGAGTAATAGCAATGGTTAGAGGGCACAGAGATGAGACACTGTGAAAGCAACAAGTGATCCTTTGCCAGCAAACTTTTACCCATAATTTAGGATGCCATCAGGTTTCCAGATGTTGAACTAAAAGTTGGGTGGGTTTTTTTTTTGTTTGGTTTGGGGGTTTTGTTGTTGTTATTTTAGAATATTTTTGTTTTTGTTTTTTATTTTATTTTAAACAGCTATAAAAACATAGCCAGTGTTTATGGAGGCCTTCAGGATGAGATTTCAACAAAGATTCCTATGAACTGTAATAGCAGTATGAACTACTTCAGGGCCACAACTAGGATAGAGCAAAGCACTGTCTACTATACCAGTGGCTTGGACACCGGCAATCAAATTCAGATCCAAAGCACAGGAGCTTGTATGAGGAAAAGTGTTCAGATAATTACGCTGTTACAAAGTGAGCATCATTTAAAAATACAGTAGCCTACATTGGCATCAGTCAAGTCAGATGATACTACACCCTAAAATAGCGTTCAACTTTTCCAGTCTTCTGAGAAAAAGTCGTGAACGTAACTACTAGAAACACCTTCAGCGGTGGGTTTTTTCAGTAGGTGAAAACCATGAAAAACTCCGTGACCAGAGCTACCCAGTTTGAATACATGGAATCCTATAACAGATGCACAAAACTGATAAACTTACCAATAGCTCCTCGCGTATTTTCATCATTGAGTGATCCAAACGCAATGGATGGAAGAAGGCAGGCAAAGTACAGAAAGATCATAGTCGTGATGTATTTTCCTATAGCTTTGTTGTTTCCAATAATACCTAGTGTAAACCATAACAAAAGTCACATTAGTACTGCCCATTTGTAAAGCACTGAAACCCTACTCTGACCAGCCATAGGTACCATTAGCTCTTTTCATGCTGAAAGGCAAAAGTAGAAATTCAGTCCACAATTAGTCTTAAACATACACATAGGTCTTTAACATTTGATTTTGTACAATCATCCTCTTTTGTCCATCTGGGATGAGAAGTAGAAGCACCAACATGCCACCAGACTGCTTCAACAGACATTTCTGGCATCATCAAAACAGGAAATACCGGAAGCCTTTTGTTCAGTTTTGCCAGCCCCAAAAGCTTGGAAGAGGATCAAAGCAGAAACCATAGGTTTAGGGTTTATAAACCCCCCCATCCCCTGCCTTTTTAATACCAAATTTATAGGTACTCTGGACTATGCCCCTAATGAGCTCCACGATGATCACTCATCTTCACAACTCATGACGCCTTGGTCAGGAAAACATGAAGCACTTCATTTTTCCCTAGGCAGAAATCTGAGGTTATAGGCTTGAATCAATAATATGCTATGCTGAGCCAATTAGTGCTAGCAGACTTACAAAAACAAATAGCACAAGAGGTCAGGAATGCGTACATTGAGAGTTTCGCTTTTTAAAAAAAAAAAAGCCCTTCTGAAAGAATGGCTTCTTTCTTTTCCATCCACTCACCCCCTTCTCATCTCCATCGGAAAAAACACACCAGGCCAAAACAAAAGCAGCCAGAAAGAGAATTAAAGTGTCATAATATGAATTTAAGGGCCTCTGAAGTAGCTTCTCTTCCCTTTCCTGTTTTCAGGCTGGTGTCCATCCCCAGTGAGCTCACATCACACAAGAGAAAGGATGAGAGATGACAACAGCTGATATTGCTGGAGGAGGACACAAGCTTTTGCAACAGAACAGCCTCTTCAGAGAGGATACACCAGAGACAGCCTTTTGAAAGAAAACCTTGAAACAGACTTCAGCTTGCCTGTGCCGCTATCCTCGATGATGCTCCTGTTGCAAGACACTTGGACAAACTTGGAGTTGCCCAGTTCCCCCTTTCTGGAAGCCTCCTGAGCAGTAAAATCCCACACAGACATCGACCCCAGAGCTCCCAAAAGCCCATCTAAGCCTTCACGAGCATCAGTCCCTTGCTGGCTTGTAGCTCCCTTGATGAGTTGAATTGGAGCAGAGAGGGCTTTGCATTAGAGGTTGCTGGTGCAACACTAACAAAATCTGTACATTGCCACCACAAACTATTACTGGAATGAAAAGCAATCGCTCAACAATTTTAGGATCTTATCTAACATCTGTTTTCTGCACCATTTGCAGCACAGAGATAAGGACAGAAGGAGGTTACAAAAACCAAAAATCGAAGATGATGTGTAATGAACAGGCAGCCACACAAGTAAAGGACACCTTGTGATGGTTCCTGTCCGCAGACGTGAAAGGAACAGACATAAATAGGACTTCTGATGCTCAGCATCCTCAAAGGGCAGAGGCCGAAACTGGACAAGAGACATCTCGAGCATGCAAATATGAGCCTGACCTTCCAGGAGTCATAGGGCCAGCTGTTTCAAGGCAGATTCCTTTCAATTTATTGTGAAGATTCAGAAACCACAGACCACATTCCTGACCACTCCTGGCAACCCAAAGGGCCTGAAATTTACTTCTTGCAGATGAAGCTCTCTCATGTGATCTTGAGTCCAACAGCTGCAGGCTCCTACTTCCCACTCCCAAGTGCCTGAGACCTTCAAAGAAAAGGAAAGACTAGGCATGGCAAGCAGTAGACTCAGTGGTAGTCTTCTATAGATGGTCACATCCTTGTTCAGAGGACTCTGCACCACTCCAGAAAACCGCTTTCTGGACAAAAGTGTCTTTCCAACACGAAAGGTCAGAGGCAACAATTCCTGAAGGCTCTGAAAGCATTCACAGAAAGACAAGCAACCAGCAGCAGAGAAGCAACTAACAAAAAAAGAACAGGCTCATTTGCTGAGCAGAGAAAGCTACATAAGAGATGAGGTGCTTTCTAAAAATCTTTCAGGTGGGTAAGTCAAAATATGAGAGGGCAGAAGGAAGGAAGAAGCCTTAAAAGGCATCACAAAAGCTCATGCATCGCTTTCAGCTTCAATCCTCGCAAAGCAAGCATCAGGAGTCCTTGCTGCTCATGGAGGTCCTTATGCCACGTCCTGGCTGGGTCCAAGACTTCCAATACAAAGCAGTACGTACTTTAGTCCACGATCAGCCACATGAGACCCAAGGAGCAAAGAATCCCTACTGGTGGGCAAAATTCACTTAAGAGACAATAACTACACTAGATTAAATGTACCCTTTCACAAACTTGATTAATCACTCTAATTGCAGTTAAAAACATGAGCAAATACTGCCTCCTTACACAGATTCACTTGAGACAAACATTAAAATCCAGCGTTCTCCACAATTTACCTTTTACCTTTTTGAAGTCAACATCTGGCTAAACGTTTTCAGGGTCTATTTGCAACCCAGGGACTGACATTAGTTCATTTGAAAGAAGACGGGCTGCATTATGATGGCATTTCATCTGCAGCAGGCTCATAAAGCCATTGAAAAATGTGTCACTCCAACTGCACGATGTAAATTTGTTGCAGAAAATCAACTCTCGGTCCAGCTGTGAAATTTGAGTAGCTGACTATTACAGAAGCAATCCTTTAAAATTAAGGTACATCTACACATTGAAATGGGAAGCAATTATGTTCATCAACGTGACAGTTCTATTTTACTTGCCTGAATTTCTGAAGTGTCATAGTTTTTAAAGAGAAGGTTAGAGGTTCAGAGATAGCTGCAGCATTGCTGGCCTCACTTTGCTTGGTATTCTGCATCAATAAGTCAATGACCAAGAGAGCCAGAGACTGGGACTAGAGCTCCTTAAGTCTACTAATTGTACATTTACTGAATCAAAATCGAGACAGATGGACATTCTATGAAATGTCTGACTATTAATGTTCTTTACCAATTCTCTGAAATATCCAATGCAAAACAAGCTTAATTATACTGATCTGCAGCACAGCAGCAAGGATGTCTCTATTACAGCCCTAATTTAAAAAACAACAAAAAAATCACCTCTCAATGGTAAAAATACACAGTAAGAATATCTGTTCATAGGTTTTGAGCCATAAAAACTCAAAGCGTTACAAACTTCTGATAATGCTGTCAAGCTGACCTTTAATTAAGTTAGTAGCTGCTGGACTCTGCAGATGAACAGAAAATGAACAGAAGATAAATCTTCCCTAAAGTCCTGTGAAGAGTAAATCACAGTACAAGTGAGACTCAGAACTTCGCTGGAAAAGGAAATCCACTCTTACTGATTTTGGAGCAGAGAAGCCAAGCATATGCCGAGACTAGAGAAGTATGAAGAAACAAATCAAGGGCTCAGAGCTTTTCCTTCTCTTGTTCCTTTCATCCCATTTGCCATGAAGTACTAGCTTCTTGGAAGCAAACACCCACAGGCAAAACAAAATGTTTTTATGTATCTTCAATGCATTCCCATCCACCGCTGACACAAAGAGAAACTTCCAAAGCATCTTAGCTACAAACCCAGGTCATGATGCCCCAAAGCATCCAACAAGTCAGTCTTCAAGCAGCCGTTGGACTTCTGCACCCAGGTGATATTTAGGAATGAAGGGCTGCAGAGTGATGCAGGAGCTACGCCATCATCTAACCTAGGGCAGCAGAGGCACTGAAGAGAAGGAAAAAGACTATCTGCAATCCCTTTATTTTTTACTCCTCCCTCAGGAAGGCAATCCTGCCAAGCAAGGTGGCCAGTGCAGCCAGGTGGGAGAGTCAAAGATTTTGCACGTGCCACAGCCAATCCACAGTCAACATTTTAGCAGGTTTAAGCTCTGTGCTATCTTAGACAACCAGCAAGACAAAACTTCCCTTTCAAATCCCATTTTCCCAGTGCCTTCAAGCCTTCCTTCTAAACATGCCTGCGTTACAAGGAGCTTTGGAAACCTCCTTCCTGCAAAACACCACAACCAAATCCCAAGGATGCTGCCACCAGATGCAGTTGCCTTGCTCTTAAGAGCTGGTTCAGGACCCTCTGCACGACCAAGGAGAGGGAGGAACCCACATCTCCAGCTGAACTATCCACCCACCATGGCCACAAGCCCAGGACACACGTCAAGGAAAACTGGAGGAAACAAAATAAACCTCACCTCTCCTCTCTTCCCTTCACCCTCCATCCCCAAGAGGTGAAGGGATATGGCAGAACATAACATCGAAGCTTATCATAAAAATCTCAGCTACCTCAAATTTCCCCCACGGGCACTCCAGGCACTACCTTTGTAAATGTTTATTCTTCTGTATTGTAACAGAAAATACAGACTGAAGAATAAGGGTAGCAACTTCAAGGGGTTTCAGGAAACTTGTAGCTGAGTCCAGGCAGAATTCCTCCTTCATTCAAACAGCCTCAAAGCAAAAATATTCAGGAAGCTCCTATAGTCTGACTGAATTTTAAAGATATTGATACACACGTTTTGAGCCTATTTGACAACATCAGTTCTGCACAAACTTTTTTTCAAGAAAGCAGAATCCCATAAACAAAGGTTTTAGTCATTAAGAGGATACTACATGCCAAATTGTGTTAATCCTAACTTTTCTTTAAAGTTACAGGTGTTCTTAAATTCAGCATAATCCCATTCTTCATCTTCAGATGCTCCTGCTGGAAGACACCTATTACAAACCATCCATACCACTAAAGTCCTAGAGCAAGAGTTTAGAAAGCTCTTCCTTGATCCTTGCATGTTTGGTAAAATGCACAAGACTGCTACAGTCCAAAGTTGACCTGAAGCTGACAAACTCCTAATCCGGAGGAAAAAAAGAAAAAACAGGGAAACAGGATTCCTTTCATTCCTCTCCCAAAATCATGATGGTTAAGGATAATTTAGTGGCCAACTCCGTGCAGTGTGTGAAGACAACCAATCCCACAAATGTCAACTGACAAAACATTTGCTGGCCCTACAAAACCTTATTATTTATCACCCTGCCCTTAATCAGTTTATCTGTCTAAACCAAAACACCAGGATGCTTCTCAGATTGAGGATTTAGACACTCCAACCATTCCAAAAAGGCATCTTTGTAATTCAGAGCTCTTTTGATGATGCACGTGTGGTTGTCTGGAGCGCACATACTTGGATAGCTCAAATCCCCAATGTTCTGGTACACTGCTGCTTTGAAATGGTCCAGGAATTTCACATTCCTGATCACCTTCAGTCTCGGTGGCTTATGGCAGATGCTTTATGCTCCATCTGGTTTTCATTCCACGCAGATCCTTAAAGAATTCATCCTAACTTCTTGTCTCAGGGAAGAAATGGCACACACTAATATACATAGGTTTTTAAAATCCTCTTTTCCCCTTATTCTATTTGAAAGAGCATAACTGCTCCTAAGGCAAGTACTCCACACATGAGCTGCAGCAGTTCTTGAGTCTCACTTGGCTCATTTCTGCATCTTCCACCCCCCAGAAGTTATATAACACCACACTGATACTTTTTAACTTATACTTGCATTTTATACAAAAGCCATTTTTCTGGAGTATTTGTAAAGCTGGATTCTCGCTACGACAGTATTTCACCATTCAGTGAAGATAAAACCAAGGGAACAGTTCTTTCAAGCTAGTCAATCCCAGCACCTTCTTCGGGCCAAGCATAATCTGCTCTGTACATTGGTTCATGGATACCTACTGCTGACAGCACCAGGGCTAAGAGGGAGCATGGACCACTGTGTGTGCATTGAGCTACAGGTGGAGCAAGCAGACACCGCTCTGTCTTGAGATGCACATGGGTCCCCACACAGGATGCTTCTTCCTGAACAGCAGTCCTGTGGCAATTCCCTTCTGAAGTGCTCCAGTATCCCCTTATAACGAAAAGTTAAGACTCTGACAGCACCCTACAAAGCAACAACCATAGAGATGAAGCGCCCTGAACCCAATCCAGAGGTGTCCAGATTAGGAGCTGAAGTCCCCTGCCAGATCTGATGCCAACGATCTGCATGCCAAGAAGTATTTTCTTCCATTTTATCAGACTCCTTGCTGCTACCCTGAAAACAATTTCTTGTCCCTCTCTCTCCTCAACATACCCTCAGTCCCCAGAGAACATAGCAGTAGCTTGACTGCAAGCGGAGCCTGCCCTCCTTTCACCTCAAGCTTCCTCAAAATAGTTTCTTCCCAGCAGTTACAAAGCACCTGGAGAAAGCATCCAGCACTCCATCACTGTGCTAAGCCAGCATCTCATCCCATTTTGTTCTCCCCAGAGTAGATAGCACTAACTACAAAAGTCATTGTGGTGGGTGAAGTGTTCCCAGTCGACAAAGCTGGATCTTTGTGAGAAGCAGCTATTTGGCTGCTTCCCCAGACACATGGCATCTCCTTCAGCCAAGCAGCCAACAGCTGATTGCTGTGCTCCTCTGCTGGTGCTGACCATCCTTGTCAATACATGGTGGAGGACACACATCCACACCGTGCCAAAGCTTGCTTTCGTGCCTAAGCTGCCATGGAAGGTGGCTTTGCACCTGAATATTCGTCTACAAAACAGGGCTCAGGTACGCCCCATGAGAATCTCAGCCCCAAGATTCTTTCTGCCTACACTCTACATCTTTGTTTTATGCAAACTTTTTGGATTTCATACTTGAATACATTAACCAACTCCCCAGTAAGCTGTAAGAAACAGAACGTATTTTGATGTCAGGTTGAGGCTCCGTAATTATGGTTTGCCCTGGAGACTTTTCACGGCCTTTAAGAAGCTCTGAAAGTGAAAATTTGAAAGGAAGAAGGGAGAAAGTGACTCTTAAAACCAACACGGCCGTTGTGGGAGCTATATACAGCCTGAAACCTGGGGCTCTATATAAACACTGTATTGCCGCTCCCGTGATCTGGCTACAGCAGGCAAGCTATATCCTGTTTTTAAAAAGCACCGACCCGAAGTTACTGCAGCTCAGATTTGGTTTAAGCATTCTCAATTCTCACATCACCATAATTGCTATCAATGCTGGTTTGCAAAGACAGCAGAAAGGGCCTATTAGGCCAGCAATGACTAATTAGGTTGCAATGAGTTGATCTGTGCTTACACATGACAACAAATCAATCCATTTAATCGCCTCATTGCTTAATAAAAAATAAAATCCTCATCTACATACAGCTAGCATCTTCATTAAGGAAGCACCACAAGATTCTATAGTGCGCCACGCTGCCTATTTGTAGGGTTTTGTCAAAATACTCTTTTAAATAAGAAATAGGAGGATTGTTACACATATCAAAGAACACATTCAATGCACACTGTAAACAGGACATCGCATCACAAAAATTCAAAATCAGGCCAACGCTTTCATAAACATTGGCCAACATACCGTCAGTGAAGTCCAAAGCGTACACTGGAAATCTTCGTGCAATGTCATCAGAAATCCCCTTGCCAACATTGAGAAACTCATACAACTAAAGAAAGGAAGGAAGTGCTGTGTCAGTTTAAAGGCTCATGTATTGTTAAAGAGATTAACCTCCTTATTCAATACCAACAGGAGAAAAACTGGTCATTTTGAATAGGGCATTCAGATTTTGTAATGATAATAAAAATAAACTCTTCGCACTTCAATTTATATCCTTAAAAGCATTGTAAAAGAAGACATCCCCAAGACCACCCTGCTTTCCACCCTTCCTTCCCTTCCTGCCCCCCCTTCATATCTGCAACCCTGCTTTGCAGGTGAGGGAGTTGATGCACAGTGTGGAAGCGACTCACTGGAAACACCCTGGCCAACAGCAGGATTAGATCTTGGGGTGCTGGGTAGTGTCTGCCTACCCATGGGGTAAACATCACGTCAGAGAAGCCTTCCTCGCCCCTCCAGCAAGCTTTTTTCTTTAGATGCCACTGGAAAAACTCTTCCCCCAAATCCGCGTGAAGCCTCCAAAAGGGAATCCCCCGCAAGCGCTCCACTCCTTGGCATTGCCACTGAAAAGGGAGACCTCAAACGGATGTAATAAGGGAACAAAGACTGTCTATGCCTCAAACTCCATCAAAAAGAGAACCAGCTAGAATAACTTCACATAACCAAACCGCAATTCCTGCCCATTAACAGACAGTAAGACCACTGAAAGTTTCAAAAACCCAACACATTTCCTTTTCTCTCTAGCTTGGGGGCCTGCAAGGTGCAGTGTGATTGTTTCTACGATCTGGTGCACACCACAGGCAACAAGGAGCTGTTCAGAAATACGTGACAGCTGCTATTGACTTACAGCATCCCAATTCTCACAACTACATCCTTACGGAAAGCACATGGAAAGCATCAGAGCAGGCAACACTTGCAAATGAGGCACCTGTCAGATTTTTTTTCCTGTTATCCTCAACTCAGAATATACACTACTCCGAAAATCAAATGCACCTTTATACAGTGCTAATTACACCAGCTGTCTCATCCAAACCATTTCATATGCTTGTTGCAGAACTAGACACAGACTTATAACCTCTGCTAGAGAGTGTAAGAGGGTGGTGAAGCAACCACAGATCCAAAATGTACCCCAACAGACCATCTCAAAACAGCGTGCCCACCTTCCTTTAGCTGGTTTTTGTGGAAACTGATAAGAACTACTGCTTTAGAAAGGACTTGACACCACAGGGCTCGTTTCACAGGCTACACACAGCTTTGCCTTTTCTCATGGGACTCAGTCGCCATGCAGCGCCTGGAAGATCAGAGCCATGAGTAAAACGCAACAAGGAAACCTCTCCTTTAGAAGCAATACACTGGGAATGGCAAACACTAGGGTTTGGGGTGCAAAAGATACCTCAGAGGACCAGCTCCTGTATCAGCGACTATGACATCTCACGTTTCGGCTAGCTGAGTGAATGCTGTTGCATTTTGTCAGTACACCTGTATTGCTTTCGGACAGTTTCAACTCTCTAACCTGAACAGTCAGGATGAAGAGGCTGCAGACACCAGCATAACACCTGCATTTTAAGCACTTCCAAAAAAGCTATGAGCTTAAACCATATTTGGACATCAAAGCCATATGCACTTGAAAAGCAATTTAATTTTTCCCCCCCCCCAGAAAGACATTCCTGAAGGCACAAGTCAGCCAGAGAATCACAATAGCTTCAATGACTAATATGTTTACTTGTCTCGCTGCAGCAAGTACAGGGAAAACGATACTTGGGGCATCTCATCTTCCGGGAATGATGCTGCTGGCCCAGGGCTGAGCGTGGGGTGGGGTGGGAAGGGGCACTCATGCACATTACCTGTTCATAGACAGTGGTGAGCATGAAGAGGAGAAAATCTCTGCCTAACCTCTTGTCCCCCAAGGCACACAGACAATTTTGAGAGAACAGGTAGCCAATGGGTTATGCTTGAGACCCCCCTGATTCCTTCCTGCATTTATTTCTTGCACATGTGCAAGTTTAGCCAGGGATGGGGAGTGGGGATGTCAAGCCAAATCTCATCAGTGGCTAAGTATGGGGAAAGCTGTTTCTCCTGTATGGCTAAGCCTCCTCAACTTTCCTCTCTGCTCTACTAACCTCATACTCAACTTGGGTTGCACTGAGGAGATAAAAGACCAAGTTTATTGACCTCTGAAGTTACTGCCCTTTAGTTTTACTTTTATCCTCCAACCTATCCACCATGCGTCTTCATTGTCTAACTCTACTCCAGACACATTTCAGTCTGGTCCTTGCCTCCTGCCATCTTCTGAGCTTGCACCTCATGAGGTTTCCAGAAATCTTGGGAAGGACAAGGCTGACACTTCATACTTGCCCTTTCTCATCTGCTTCCTCATACGCTCCAGTGCAGGGAGTTTCCTGGACTGCCATTCCCCGATTCCTTCTCCTTCAGTGGGTGAAGTTTGGCAGACCCATTAGCTTTCCACTGCTGTTCGTGGTGGCACCTCTCTCACAGCCCTGTCATCTTTTTGATTTAACATCCTGGTACTAGGTGCCCTTATGCAGAAGGCCTTTCTTTCCCAGAGCTGCATCCCCTGCATCCTTATTAGCCTTCAAGAACCACAGCTCAGGTACCCAGCACCAAACCCTCGTTCAGTCTCCTACTCTCTTCTTCTGCAAGTTGTTGCAGTGTTTTGCCTGTGTTGTTCCTAACACGAAGGGAAAAAGAGCAGCAAGAGGAGCACATGCACAAAAAAAATCCTAGAGGAAGTTAATGAATTTTCTACTGTCCATTTTAGTCAAGTCTCTTGCCATAAACAACCACTGTTTGGGTTAGAGGCTAAACCAGCACTATGAGTTACACAGCCAAAC
>Ga0181612_108889_pt1 | contig 22788 bp, 11 predicted proteins | sample HoacroProtozoa21_FD_119630 | JGI IMG/M metagenome (GOLD analysis project Ga0181612, IMG submission 119630) | Hoatzin crop microbial communities from Cojedes, Venezuel. Combined Assembly of Gp0051906, Gp0051904, Gp0051908
CTAAACTGATTCTAACGACTGCTTATATCCAGCTGGTCCATGGTCTTGTGTGACTAAGAATATGCATGATCCATTGTTATTATCTTAAGTCTATCACAAAACCTCCCTCATGCACCATAACTATTTGCAAAAGTCTGTTCTCTGTGACCTTTTCTGCATCTTTAGAAATGGTATATGCTCACTGCTTAAATGTTTTATCAATGTACAGTTTCATCAATTCTGAAGCAGAAACTACATGAGATAGTATTTGGGATGGTTAGATTTTCTGTGCTAATCAACACAATTAAACATACGAATGTTGGCTATCCATTGTAGATGGCACATCAGGAGATGCCTGGGAGAGAATCATTGGGATTATATGAAATCAACACCCACAGAGCACGTGTACAAAAGAATCAAATATTTTGTGTGAAGGCAGCTAGGAATTCAGTCAATCACTTTGTCTCAGGTTGGTCCATTTTCTCATCTGTGCAGATGACTACCCAGGAAGTTCCTCAAGCATCCAAAGAATTAATGATGAAGCATGATAACAGGTACACCACAACTGTTAACTACAGAACAATCTCAAATGTTTCATTTATATCACACTAATTATTTAAATATCACAGATTTTGTTGCAATGTGAGATACTCTAAGGTATCTCTTCTTGCTGTCTAGCTTTTTTTCCAAAATGTGAGTCTCCTGTTGGTGCTGTTGTAACTTTCAGACCTGTTCTGATGCTCTGTATATCCAAGGGCATTTCAGATGATACTGGACACAGATGTTGAGACGATTTATACGAGTTTCCATGAACTTCAGTGGGGAATTAGATACATAGCAAACATCCAGGCTACATCTAGGTGTCTACATTTAGGTAATTACTTATGAGCTGAATCTCATCCTAGGATGATCCTTGCAAGAGTAGGAAACAGTTATACAAGGCTTAGAAAACATTTAGATGAATAGTACGTGAATCAATGCTGATGCAGTATATGTTATGTGCTGAAACCTTGAGAGTGTGTATGCTATGGAGACAGAAATTTGTTTCATGTTGCATCCAGTTCTTCTTCAATATTCATTAGATTATTTGAAAGTTTCTGCTTTCAAAGGTGTCTCCATGACCATGAAAAACAACCAGAGAGCTCATACCAGGATCAGGTTCCTGGTATCCAGTAGGATTCTTAGGTATTCTGATTCATTTCTGTGTGAATAGACTCCTGTCCGTTGTTAGGATTTCTTTTTCAACAAAATGTACTATCAAAATCTTAGACACTTGTTACTGTGGTGGAAAAAAACTCTGACAGTTTTTAAGTGCTTTGTGAATGTCCTAACAATATTTAGGAGAGCATAGAAGAGTTGATGTTATTTGAACCTGATTCTTTGGTATCTACAGTAAGGTCGAACTGCATGTATCATTAAGCACATTTTGTTGTGATAGATATTTATTATGCTCTAATACCAGGCTGCCCTTATATATGTAGTTCTTTTAAAGATATTAATATATATTTATATTTATTTATGTATATGTATTTCTGTACTGATATACATGCTCACAGACATACACATATATATGTTTATATTTTTTTCTAGGCTTTATGGATCTCCGGAGAGATTTAAAGCAGAGGCTAACATTTTCCATAGTTAATTGGAATAAAATTCAATGTAAGGGAAAAGAGTGTTACCTGCTACAGACCTTATTGAAGTTTATTTATCACAGATTGTGTTCAGAGATATTTACTGTTTAAAACAAACTCGGATGGTTTTGGACAACTCTAGAATATTGCAATGCTGGACAATGAATCAATGAAGAAGTGCATTAGAATCCTTACTTGAGGATCAGCAGTTCTAATATTTCACTATTTGGAAATTAATTAGTAATTTTTCAAGAATGTTTTTAATGCATCTGCATGCTTGGAATTTATTATATGATAGCTTGTTATTCAAATTAAATTTGATTACCTTAAGTAATTTTTACCCATCATTTCTGGTATGAGGTTTCTTAAGGCACTCTATGAAATATTAAATGTGTCATTATAGACCATGACAATTGAAAGAATTATTAGTCCAAGCTACTAACTATTTCAAATACTCACCACACTCTATTAAATCTTAAAATTACTTGAAGTGTTCTGTGTACATAGATAATTGTAATATTTTATATGTGATTTACAATAAAAATTTTAAAAGACAAAACACTGTTTGGGAAAAAAAAAAGAAAATTAAAGCATACACGCAGTCCTTCCAATTCATTAATTTTAAAATTAGAGATATGTGCCTAAAGCCTAGTGCTGGATTTCTTTTAGTTTTTTAAAGACCTGAAAGAACAAGTTAGAGAAACACTTTTTTTTTGCGTGATGGATGAAGAAGGTTATATGCATGGCAGATCAAAGGTCCATGTGTACCTTCTAAAATCCTCCATGCAAAAATCAAAATCAATCAGACAATAATAAGATACCAGATATATATATGTTAGTCTTCCGCGCATTCTTTGTTTGTTGTGAACTGATTTTACCAAACAAGTTGAGTTTGACTTCCCTGATTCCAATGGGCTGTTGGGACTCCATTGCTGATCAGGTCAGACAGTTTACATGTTTCATGTGTTTTAGCTAGTGGAAATGCATACTCAAGTGAAGAATAAAAGATTTGGCTGGGACATGAGATCTATTTATATAAATTGATAGAACAAGTGACAGGACTGTGGCTTATTCACCTCCATACCTTCACTCGGTCGGATTTCACATCAACATGGCAACTCAGGGAATAAAGCTAATTACCTGACTCACTTATAAAATAGTTTTTGAGAGATGTATTGTGACTGAATTATAAATATTAATTTAAAAGATTCTGTATTAAGCTCTTGTAAGAAACACTAAAGAGCAAGGAACATACAATGCACATGGAACATAAAACACCATAAGCAGGTACATGTTCCAATGAAAATATTCTTGTGAGTAAAGGAAATTTTCTGTTCAAAATTTTTAGGTTTTATATAATGTAGAATTATTATTACACAGTACTGAGAAAATATTAGGAATAAGTACAGTGATCCACTACTTCAACACTTACAGTTAATACTTCACATGTGCAACATTTTGCTGAAGGGGTTTCTCTTAAAAGGAGACTACTTATTTTTCCCAACGTCTCAAAATCTATATAAAATTGTGTCTTAAAAAGATTTGCACTCCAAGGTAGGTATATATAATATACAAAATTAGATTTATTTTAAAGGTGTTCTGAATCTTCCTGTGCACCTGATATATGAAATAAATAGTCAGTTTTAGGAAAAAGATAATTAATATGATTAAAATAAAGTTACTGTATGTCAAAATATATACAAAAAATAATATTTTAATCTGTTCTATATTGAAAAGTGATCGAGACAAAAACGTGAATTCAAGCAAGACGTACAGATCAACTACATTTATGTGATGAACTGCAAATGAGTGCCTCATATTTAGGGGACAGCAAATTACTTTAGAATAAAAATTGACAAAATTAAATGTCTAACTTTGATCCTGCAACTTTCAACCATAGTGACTATAACATTTGCTTGTGAGCAATACTTACATATCCTTTTTTACTTCAGTGATAAAATCCTACACATTCAGACTTGGTCACAGAATTTGGATGTATTCATGTGGTCTGTAAGCTTTAAGATGTCATTACCTAAAATGAAATTGATCCTGTAGTCTTTCCTAGTTCATAAAATGTGTATTTCTATGAAAAAGACTTCATCGAAGTTTATACAGTTCCATGCAAGAAGAGGAATCTCCCCCATTCAAATATGCAAACATTTCCTAAGGAATACACTGATCCATTTCAACTAAGGTTTTCAGTAATGGTCTAACTGTTTCAGGATAAGATTTAAATGAGTTTTACAATGTTATAGTTCTTATCTGAGCTTCATCAAATGATACAGCCTTTGAAACAGCTGACTTAAAAAAACCTCAGGTATTGTTCATTGAGTAGTGAGCTATATAATCTTGTCTCCCAGGTATACGTTTCCTATAGTATCTGCTCAGTCTACCATACGTTGTTCAGTTTTGCTTGTAGTGGCTGACCAGCTGTAATATCCTCTGCACCATACCTTTAGCTCCTACCAAGCTAGAAAGGACAATTCATTGTATCTGCAGCATTTTTTATTCATGAGTTACTAATTTGTTCTGCTATTTTCCACAAGTCAAAATTTCAAGGAGCTGTAGGACTATGTAATACTCCTATCTCTAACTCTGTTTGGAGTTACTTCACTGTAGTAGATAGGGAGGGAACAAAAAAGGCAGAGGCTTTAATGGAATCAACAAACAAATGAAAGAAACAAGCTCCTTCCTATTTCTTAAATAATTGCAAGTACATCGTTGATTATTAGGCATTTTAGAGAAAACCATTTTCTTCTAATTGGCTTCCTTTTGGTAAACAAAGTTAAAAAGACCAAACCATTGTAAGCTTCTTTCTATCATTATAATTAAAAAATAAGAAAATAAGCAATAATATAGCTTTTGAATTTTAATCTTAAAACTTGTCATTCTGTGAACAGTAGAACTAAACTAAGCTTCTGATGAATTTCAGTTATATGTCACCTGCCATATTCAGCAACTAACCTGCTTTCTCTCAGCTGCTTGAGAGACCCTTGCGAAACTTTGCAGAAGTTGCTCAGGTACAGAAGTTATTCATGGGAGGAGGAGGAGGGGAAGTATGGAAAACTAATATGTAGTTACAAGCACCCAGGAAAAGTTATAGATCATTCCTAAGTCTCATTTAATTGAGTAAATAAACAAAACGAAAAAAATAAAACCTGAATAGAAAAATACCGTCCAAAACCCACAACAGGTTACAGTGACAGATCTCTACTTATTGCCCTAGCGCTTTGTGCAAAAGGTGCTAAACTATCGTGCTCCACATTGGTCAGTCTGAGTGTTACAACAGGTACTATTTCAAAGAGATTAAGTCAGAATGAAGAAGTAACAATGTGGGGTTTTTTCTGAATTATTGATCAATTATTTTCTAATTCTACTCCTTTAATCTTTTCACAGATGAGAAAAAACTAGGAATTTGTCTCTTGGTACATAGAAGAACAAGGAGAGATCTACGACTTTGTGGTTTTGTGCAGAAACATGCCTTATGTTCTGTACATAACGAGTTCTTCTCCAAGCCTAAGAGAATTCAAAATAATTAAAAAATGAAAAGTTGACTGAGATTACAGGGTCAGAGGATTAGCTGCATGAGCTGAGATTCCACTCTTCAAGCAGCAGTTAATAATGGGGACTGTGGTTAGAATTTATGAGGAATTTTCAGTAAGCATCAATGTCCTGAAATTTTCATAAGAATGTATTGATCACAGTGATCACATTAGCTAAATATTCTCAGATCTAGGGTGAAATGGCTCATGAAAAAGAAAGATTACCACTGAATAACCAACCGTTACGGTACTCTCTAGACTGGGACTCCTTTGTTCAAGTCTCAGACTGATGATTTAGAACTGAGTTTGAGCTTGAAATAGTAAATACCTGAGCCTGAGTTGACCAGCAAAGATTTCCTTTGTAACCGATAAAGAGAAACTGGCATTCAGAAAAGTGATTTATGTCAATCTGAAACAGATATCTGAAAATATTAGATAAGTGATACTCTGGAAATATGTTTCCCTCCTTTTACCATAGAGTTTAGGGGACATTTGATATTTAGAAAGTGATTTTAGGGAGATAAATTTATGGTTCTAATCAGTTCTTCATTGCCGTCTATCTTTTCTCCTGACCAGTCCTCTTCAAAGGTACCCATTTTGAAGGCTGTGTAAGCCCTCACCAACTACAGATTGGTCTACTAAGTTGTAACCTTTACCAAAGTGTTTTGGCTCACCTGATTATATTTTATTTTAAAAATATTAGATACATTTTCAACTTTCTCTAGTCTATATTTTTTTTCATGAACAGTTATTAAAAGGTTCCTTTTTTGTCTAAACAGGAAGAAAAAAGTCTTAAATTAAAAAAAAATAAACAGGAGGAAATTTGTTGTTCATTTTGAGCTCAGTTTTGAAGGAAAACTTGAACTCAAACCAGACAATTTAAAGGTCTACTGTTTAGTGAAAAGTTCCCGAGAAAACTGGCAATTATATCTTTATTTGGATTAATGTTTCACCCAGACACAAAAAAAACCTGTTTTTTTACACAGCATTATGATTTTTTTTAATATGTGTGTAAAAATGTTTTAGTGCTATGCTTAGTTCTTTTAAAAATGGCCTAGCTAAGAAATACTGTTTATATGTTCTGGATATGTATTCTTAGGAAATGAAGTGAAAATTCTCATTTTAACTGGTCAGCAGCGGTAATTTCTGACCAAGGAATGATCTGGCATGGAGGGCAAGAAAGTCAAACTATAGAATCAGAGAGCGAATGACTCCATATAAGGTAGTGAAATTTGCTGATGAGATAAGAAATGCTGTGGTATTTTCTTGTAATAATCGTGGAATATGAGTGCCCAGGGGCCCCTTTTGGTAAACAGAACTGGCACTGGGGGATGAAATCAACACCAGTTAAGGTGCCTGACGCTGATGCTCATAGGGTCAGTGATGTTGCAAGTGTGTATAAAGAATTGGCTCATGATGTGTCTTTGATGAGTCCTCGCAGAACCACTCATGGAGAGAGTAGGACTCTGCCCATTGCCCATGTAAAGGTCAGCAAAGGCATATGCAAGGTTCTTCACCTGGGCTGGGGCAACCCACAGTATCAATACAGACTGGGGGATTAACCGATTGAGGCATCCCTGCAGAGAAGGACTTGAGGATGCTGGTGAAAGAAAAATTCAACATGAAGTGGCAATGTGTGCTCACAGATCAGGAAGCAAACCATATCCTGGGCTGCATGAAAAGAAGCATGGCCAACAGGTTGAGGGAGGTGATTCACCCCTCTACTCTGCTCTGGTGAGACCCTACCCAGAATACCGTGTACAATTCTGGAGACCTCAGTACAAGAAAGACATGCACCTGTTGGAGCAGGTTGAGAGGAGGGCCACAAAAATGGTCAGAGGGATGGAGCACCTCTCCTACAAAGAAACACTGGGAGACTGGGGGTTCAGCCTGGAGAAGAGAAGGATTGAGGGAGACCTGACAGCGACCATTCAAACATTAAAGAGAGCCTATAAGAAAGATGGAGAGGGACTTCTTACAAGGACATATAGAGATAGGACAAGGGGTAATGGCTTTAAACTAGAAGATGTTGGATATAGGTTGCATAAAAGAAAGAAATTTTTTACCATGAGGGTGGTGAGACACTGGAAAAGGTTTCTCACAGAAGTTGTGGATTCCCCTTCTCTGGAAGCGTTCACGGCCAGGGTGGATGGGGCTTTGAGAAACCTGATCTAGTGGAAGGTGTCCCTGCTCTTGGGAGGGTGTTTGGACTGGAAGATCTTTCAAGGTCTCTCCAACACAAACCATTCTGTTATTCTATGATTGCTCTTGATATCTCTTTATGCTTAAGCTCAAGCACATGTTTAATGTACCTCAAGGGGTATAATAGAAATTCCCCAACATAACTGATACGTTTTAAAAATAGAATGTTATCAAAGTATTGCCACATTTTGTACTCAACTAAGAGCTTCTCATATTAGAATTTTATACTCTGTTTTTCACATTGCCATTTCTATATTCTGTACTTCTCAACATATACAGTACTAAAGCTTCCATGATCTAATGCTGGGAAAATATTTTAATTATGTCTGTAATTTCACTTTTTTATAATTTATTTTTTGTCATTAATACAAAGGCTAACACAAGCTAGCATAAATTGCTGCCCTCTACACAGACTCTAAATAATTGATGACTATCTTTTTTTAATTTAGTATACTTGTTTTGAAACAGTCAAAATTTGGTCAATATGTCTCTTGCAAGACTAAAAAATACTTGATATGTTTCAACCCTTACAAATATAATCTTCCTCAAAGGAAAATATCCTCTGTAAAGTATTTCTTTCCAACACATTATATATCAAAATTAATCATGTTTAATAGGAGATTAGTACATGGTGGCACATTATATTAATATGTGAGAAAAAAATTTCAAAGATCACCTGTTATTTCATTTTCCTTGAATTAGTTAAAATTAATATTTCTGAACTTACTTTTTAAAGTTGCACTTTTTGTTGTTTCATCAACATGTACAACTTAAAGGTCAAAGCAAATGGAATTCAGTCTAGATTCTGCCACAGACCTTCATTTTTCCATTAAGCACAATGAACTTTGAATTTAGTCTGTTATCAGTAAGCAGGTTCTTTGCCCAGTAAATTTAGACACAAAATTGTTTAAACTGAGACTTCTGTGTTTAGGTAGGAGTTATTATAATGCACCCTTATAGAATATTTTTTATTAGAAATTAATGAAAAAGCCCATAGAGAAGAAAAAAATAAGACTGTCTCTTGGGTCTGGAATTAATTTAATGTTTGTTTAATGAAATTAGAATTTTACCTTTCTAATAATCTTTCTCCCTTATAGAAATTGACTTAATGACTGAAATTAATATGATATTGGATTAAAGAGATGAATTCAAGTAATTTATTCAGTCTTTTCTGTTTGATCAATTTTTTTACGTGTAACAGCTTTTACGAAAGACATTTCCTGATGTATTTTCAGCAGCTGATCTTAACAAATACTGGGTGATTCGATAGGTTAGTACTGTCTTTTCTGATGATATTTGATTTGTTCTAAGTTCTGCATAATGAACATAAAAAAAAAAAAAGAATTCTCCTGTTCAAAGAAAAAATATTTAAATCTAAAATAAGGTCTAATTTATTAATTCATAGTATAAAAGATATATTTACTTGATTACAAACAGCTGAAATAGTCATATGGTTAAACCATCAGCCAGGGAACAAAGTGATTGTTCCATGGAAAACAACAACAATACAAGCACTCTCTTGAAATATTCAACATCATATCCAAGTTTGATGTATTCTGCCATGTAGCAATTTCTCGGTGGATTTTCCCTAGCTTCTAACTTATTAGTGAACATCACTGTGTTATTGTTTTCCAAAAAATTTCTTCCATCACATGTGTTCTGATCAAAAGTCAAGGGCAGTACAAGAAAAGTTTGTTTACAGGTTCATACATATTATTACTCAGTCTTATGATTAGTATATGTAGGCTTATTCTTAGGTGTCTGTGCTTTTAATTACACTTTTAATACTCTCTATAATATCTAATTATGAAAAAGAATGTTCACATTCAATGGCACTAAATAACCACCTATACTTAGTATTTTTTTCCCAAAAAATATTTGAAAGAGAAAATGGTTCCTGATATTCTTTGGTTAAATAAGAAAGAATAGTCAACTTTGAACACTCATGACAATGTATGCAGATAATCTGTTTAATGCCAGCTTTCAAAACTTATCCTTTCATTATGGTTAAAAAAACATTGCTTGTAAAAAAGTATGACGAACTTTACAATTTGATTATCTATTGCCAAGTAGCATTTACTGCTTACAGAGAGAAGGATTTTGATCATTAGAAAAACATATAAAACATATTTTAATTATTTTCTTTTTTCTCCTATCCTCAGGACAAAATATGGTTCTCTGTAATTACATCATATCTGTATTTAAATAGTTTGACATAATTCGTATCTAACCCTCAAATTTAATTAAAGTAATCTTTGATGCTAAAAGTGTGTGAACTGAAAAACCTTTGGGAAAGAATAAGAAAGCATGTTACTAAATGTCAAAATGTCAAAATGTCAAGTAGATTGGAAGTTACAAGGTCTACTGAAAGTAAGGTAAAACATGAAATCGTAATGTGAACAGATAAACACACAGTTACAGTTAAAAATATATATAAATATAAAAATGGGTTTCCCTTTGAAAAAAACATTACAAAAATTAGCTATTAATTTGGAAGAATAAAAAACTTGCAAAAAGGCTCATTTCTGGAAGATGGAGATGCAAAATCAACATGAGTTTATTATGATTTTGTGGCAGAAGAGAGGCCTATAGATTTTGGAATATATCTGCACTTGTAGCAAGAAAAAAAAAGTCTAAAATATGTAATAGAAGTTGCTTATCAACAATTACAAATCTTATTACCTCTATTAGAAAAACAGAAACATTATTAATAATTTGGAGAAAAACAATGAAGAAAGACTAAATGCTCATTAGTAAGATACACTTAAGAGCTGCTCTTTAGGGCATTAAAAAGAGTCTTATGAACGTTTGAAGTTAGCCTAAAGCCAATACTTGCTTCACATTGACAGAGAAAAGGAAAATCAAGGTCACTGTGTGGCGATGTTTTTCATCAGCTTGGCTTTTCATAGCAGTAGAAAAAGTATTTATAAATATAGTAGATTTCTATTCAGTTATTTTGGTAAAAAATAAGACTAAGTAGTGAAACTATTTGTCTCTATCCTCATTTCCTAATAATGTGCATATCAGAGCAAGGAGGCACTCTAAAATCCAATACTAATACTATCTTTAAAGAATGGTGTCTACCGAAGTAGATACTATGTAAGATACTATATATTTAACATATGACCTTTTCCTTCTTGTTTAAGACTGCAGTGGTTTTCGACTTAGCAGGACATTCTGAATAAAGGTTACAACAGACTCTGAAGTTTGAAGACCGTGTAAAACTGGATATGCTAGCAGGCCCAAACAGCAATGTATTCATTCTCCACAGTCTTTACTTTTATGATCTTCCTGGGTGCTTTCTTTTCTGGCTTTGTATGAAAGCTTATTTGCTGCCATTTTACTCAGCCAGTGTGTGGTTATTAAAAGTTACTTTCAGTTTGCAAGACAGAGCACTGTGACCATAACCTCTCCTTTCAAGGAAGCCTTTTAATTCTCATTCAGTTCTCTTCTTTTAACTGAGGTTGGACCTACATCAAGAAAGAACAATATCATGCCCTCAAACATAACCTCTTCATTTTTCCCTACTGCCTGCAGCATTCTATCCTTCTCTCAGGTGTACAACAAGGTCAAAATCATGGTCCCTCCTACACAGTTACTCAAAAATAGCCTCAATGTGGGAATCTTATGGTATTTCTGATCCAGATTAGATAGTCTTCGAAGTTATGTGACTGAACTACAGATTAAGTTTTCCGTAAAAAAAGATGGTGTCAGGACTTCATGTTCCCTCTAGAATTTCAGATGCTTAATGTTCCTCCTTTATTGTTTGTTGTCTGAAATTTCAAGTCATCTTTTCTGTGCCAGTAAGATTTTACCTAAGGATTCAGTCTGCCTTGAGAGTATTTGGTTGTTTCCCATTCTCTGGAAAGGTTTGAATTTGAATTAAATAGTAATTTAAATGAGAAATGTAAAAACTAGACATTTGTCTTGGACTCTTTACTTCTAAATCCAAATAAGCATGTCACTCTAGTTACATTTTTACATGTTTTCTTTCCCTGCATATTTATTCAGTACGGTGTAGATGACTTTCTAAAATTTAAGTTTCTTCTGTTCTGAAGTACAGTTCACAAATCTCAAACAAGTAAACTTAGCCTGTAGTTTCATTTGTTATATAGAGAACTCAGATGGGGTAGCTGACTAAACTGATTTTTTATTTACTGAAGATGATAAAACCAGATGGTTCTTCACAGATGAATTAATGTTTCAGGGGTACTGTATGACTCTCAGGTGTGCATTCAAGGTTCTACATTTTCCATGCACTCGTTCATTCAACTTTTTCTGTACTTTTTACAAAGTATTTTTATATTGAAATAAAAACTTCAAAAACAAAACTAAAATGTTACTGAATTACTGGAATATGCTAACATTCAAAATTTTAGAGTGAAGTCACACTAAGAAAAGCAAAGCTCCACAAAATGAGATAAAACAGATTTCACAACTTCTTTTCCACTGCATCAATGGAGGTAATGGAGAGCCATTAGATTTAGGCTATTTCAGATAAATATGTAGAAACACAATCAAAAGATTAAGTGTTTCCAAAGAAGATGATTCTGTGATTTCTTTCTTCCCAACCTTGAGAATTACACACACAAACATACATAGTTACCAGTATCTGAATTTAGGTTAAAAAGTGGTGTTCCGAAAGAGGACATTTGTCTCACTTAGAAAATCATGAATAAAGGAGTTTTCTATATGTGATAACTCTGGAGTAAATTTTCGAGTTAGAAGGGAAGATCAAGTTGTTTCCACCTATAAACATTTCAATTCAACTCTGTGTCCATTCATTCTGGTTTGGATGAAGTATATACGATTAAGCTTAAAAGTACCTGTGGGGCTAGAGTGGACTGAACACCCTCCCCCTTGATCCTTCACCTCAGTCTTACCTATCGCTGAGTAAAAAAGAAGATAATCTTATTTATAACTGAAAAATAAGAATGAAAAAATGTTACTTAACAGTTTCCCTATCCTGAGATAGTAATTTCAAAAAAATAAAATAATCAAGAGAAATTAAAAATATACTAAGTTCAAACAAAATGGCTATTCTGTCCTCAGAGTTTATCATCTCTAGAAGTCAGAATCATAGAAATGTTTACTTGAAGAGGCTTCTAGAGATGCCTTGTCTAGCATCCTTCTCAAAGCAGGACTATCATCAAGACTTCATCAGATCAACCATGCCATTTTCTATTCAAAGCATGAAAAACTCCATAGATATTTTTTTTGTGCAGCCCCTCTGGGCAACCTTGTACAGTGATGAACTTTCTGTCAAGTGAGAAGGTTTTGCCTGATGTCTAATTTCAGCCTCCAAAACAGCAACTTCTGATTCTTGGACACTGCTACCTCATCTGCCACTACTGAGAAGAATTTTTCTCTGTTATCTTTGTAACTGCCCTTCAAATAATTGTAATGGCAGATCTTCAGCCTCCTCTTTACTAGACTAAAGAAGTCCAGTTCCCTCAACATTGCTTCATGGGTCACGCGCTCGTTCTCTGATCATGTTGGTAGCGGTCCATTGGACCCTGTCCAATTTCTCAGCTTTCTTTTTGAGGTGTTTTTCTGGTGGGGATGGGTTAAAAAAAAACCTGAACACAGTATTTCAGATGTAACCTCCACAGTTCCAAGATGAGAGGGATAATAATTTCCCTCAACTTGTTGGCTCTCCTCCTCCTAATGTAGCCCTCTATACACTTTGCTGTATCTGAAATTAAAGTACACTTTGGGGTTACATTTAGCTTGGTGTTTGCAGTAATACTGAGCTCCTTTCCAGCAAATTTATTTAGCCATATTGTTCCCAGTCTGTGCCCATGCAGATGGTCACTCTATCCAATGTGTTCTCTGTGTTGAACATGGACATGCTTCTGTCAGCCCAGCCCTCAATTTTGTCAATGTACCTTTAGACTGAAGCTCTACGATTCAGCATGACTTTAGCTCCTCTTAGTTTTAGCGTCATTCAAAATTTGTGAAAGGTGCATTCATATTCATTAAACAATTTGGAACATAGTGTTGATTGCTGGGATACTCCAAGATTTATTGGATGTCAAGGCATTTATTACCATCCTATGAGCCAACAGACCATGAACATGTTTGTTGCTTAGATTCTCTTTTATTTTCTAGCGAGGACATTTGTTTGTATCTACAATATCTCTTTTATGTCCATTCACTATTAGAAAGTAGCAAGACAGCAAGATGCATAGCTTTTGGTTGGTCTCTTAAGAAATATCAGGTTCCTATTATCTGCTTATTAAGTTCTTATGACATTGTAAGGGCACAGTGCTGGGGCACTGGAAGCCACAGGGCTACCCACTGCAGCCAGCAGAACAGGGACCTCCTCAGACAGGGCCTGCCCCACCTCATCCCATGAAGGTGCAGGGCAGGCTGAGAAGGGAGCTGGGGGCACCTTCCACCCCAGGGCATCAGGCATCTTCCTGAGGATGGGGATGTGCCAAGGCTGGGCCAGGTTGTCAGTCTGTGGGTGGGGGTGAGGATCAGGCCCAGAGAGGGGAACTGGGGTCAGAGACAGCCTCAGGAAGGCCTGTGCACTGAATGAAATCGTGGCATTAGACTCTGAATCCACCTTCTATGGGTGGTAGATACAGGTACAATATTACCTGGAAAAAGCATTAGGCAGTACGCTTGTAGTGCTAAATAACTGAAAGTCAGAGGTTGAGCTCCAGCGTTAGACTGCTGATGAGTTGCAGTGTTTATTTGCTAGTTCATTTCTTTGTCCTGTTTTAAAAAAACAACGTTTTTGTTGTGTTGTTTGGGGGGTTTTTCCCCCTCTCCAAAGCAAATCTATTTACAGAGGGTTATCCCTAAGCAGCATGGACATGGACTGTTCATCTTAGGCCAAGAATCAAACATTTGTTCTCCTTTGTTTTGTAGTGTAGATATAATTATGTAGATTTCCTTCTACCATCATGGATGTCCAGTTTAATATGTAGTCATATAACAATGGCAGCCTCTTCAGTCTGTCCAGATCACTTTGAAAGACTGAAAATCTAGTTCCAGAGAGAGAAAGGTACAACCGTGCTATAAATCTTCACTTGTAGACAATTTGAGCATTTTTCATTTGTCCTATGGAGTTAACCTTTTTATTGGTCAGTCGTCAGTTGTCTTAAAGACCTGTGCAGATAATGAATTTGTAATTGCAAGATCAGGCACAGGTAGAAGGTGTCTTGGGGGCCTAAACTACCAGCTAGTTTTCTAAACTAGTAGACATATCCAGATAGTCTATCTACTGTCTCATGTGTCCACCAGGAGGCTAGTGACACACTGTGTTCATAGCTCTTCTTTTAAGTAGTCTGATATTCTGACTGTGACCATGAATACTGTAGAACGTGTTTGAAACTTCTGAGCTGCTTCTGATACCCTAACAAGCCACATTCAGCAAAGTTAATTCAAATAAAACAGGTAATTTAAATGTTAGTATGAACCTTATTGACCTGTTTGTCTTACACAACAAAAGTGGGAAACAAACATGAAACTAAATGTCTTTAAAAAGAAGTCAATCATGCAAGTTTCATAATTGATACTGTTGAAAATATCATCTGTGCATCCTTCCTCTGTATTAACACTATGAAAATATTTCACCACATTGAACCTTTACCTATTCTGTGATTAAAGCTTTTGTACATAGTATATACACCAAGGTCTGTCCAGAAGCACTATTTACATGAACAAAATGTTGTATGAATTCAAGTACACCATTTGTATGTCCAAAATGTTACAGTCCCATGGTGCTGTGGACAGGACTCAGTTGTCAATTTTACTGATTCAATGTCTTCTGTGTTCCATTGTACAGAATAGATACACCCAAAGATTCATGGAAATAAAGTTACGCTGATCATGTTTGATGGAATTATTTCATAATTTCTCCAGTGCAAGTTTCACTTTCTGCCTTAATTATCATTTCCTGTTTCCTTGTGCTGGTCTTACTAAATTGCATTTTCATCAACTCGTTTACTACCAAGGCTTAGAATGTCCCCTGATCATTCCTTGCCCACTTTCTGCCCTTCACCACACCTCATTTTTCCTTAGCTCCCTACCTGCAGTTAGTATTGATGTGGCAGTAATATCTTTAAGCAGGATATCTCTATTCTGCAGACCAGATATAGTGCTAAACCCTTACAGGTAGCAGAACAGTAATAGACTATTACAAACTTTTAACAGTAAAGCAAATCCTTCATAATGCATAAATTAAATTAAAAATTATATTTCCCTTATTTTCTCATTTGTAAATAAGGAGACTAATAAAATATGTCACAGCTTGTTGCGAAATGAGTCATTTAGGCTGCTTAAAGTATCACCCTCAAAGGTATTTGTAAGAAGTGATTTTTACTAGGAATTTATAAAATGTGATTTAACGAAGTTTGTTGGCAAGGTTCACTCTTATTAAATTAATGAAATAGAAAATATAGGTAAGATTAAGATAAAATGATTTATACATAGATTGAAAAAAAGATATAAGGGGTAAGTGAGTCACAAGTTTCAGAATGGACTTCCTTGCTTTCTGAACTCCCTCTCTGAGAGGAGCTTAGGTGCAGCTGAATCCAGACTAAGCCTCAGACCACAAGAGTTTAAGTCTATAGGATATGTCTAGCAGAAATTTAAGGTTTATTTACAGTTACAGAGAATCTCGGGAATTTAGAAGTAATTGAACGTTGTTCAGTAAAGTGAGTAAATCATATTTAATACAATCACAGTAATAGAATATCATGATTTGAATCGATTCAAATGCGCATACACACAGACAATATGCATAGATAAAGGCACCTGTTAAAAATTGCCCTTGAGTAAAGTGAAATATTCACTTCAAATAATTCTCAATGGGTGAGAGTTGAGCCTCAAGGAGGGAGGGATCCCTGCAATTCAGCCCAGGTCCAGTCACCAACGGTAACTTTGAAATGACGAGTTCGAGTGGAATGTTGAAAGAGGGACAGGCCACTTGGGAATAGTACAGGAATATTGCCAGAGCATGCAGGGATGCAACGAGGAAGGCTAAGGTCCACATGGAATTGAATCTGGCAAGGGATGTCACAGTCAAGAAGAAAAGCTTCTTCAAGTACAGCAGCAGCAAACGGAAGACTAGGGACAATGTGAGGCTGCTGCTGAACAAGGTGTGTGTCCTGGACACAGAGGATGCAGAGAAGGCAGTTACTGAATGTCTTCTTTGCTTCAGTCTTTAGTGCTAAGGCTGGCCCTCAGGAAACCCAGGCCCTGGAGGTAAGAGAGGAAGCCTGCTGAAAGGATGACCCTCCCTTGGTCAAGAAGGACTGTGTGAGAGATCACTTAGGCAACGTAAATTATTAACAGATGAAATGTGACAATCAAATACATAATTCTGATGCAAGTTTGAATAGCCTGAAGAAAATCTGTTCACCTTCAGATTAATTAGTTGTGACAGTTTTCTGTGGTGCACTGAACAGGTATACACTACAGAATTTAAACTCTGAATTCAAGAATATTCTTCAGTTGTTTGTCAGATGAACTTCTGTGATTATTTATTGTTTCCCTCTAGCAATGCAAAATTGTTTTCTGTGTTACTGACCCTTAAATCAAAGAAGTCTTTCTAAAGTACTAGTAAGAAAACCAAGCTCATGTAAGTCATACAAACTTCAAAGTAACTAATAAGAAAAGGCCCTACTGTGGATGTGAAAACACATAGACTCTTCTTTCATCATTGCATTTTTATTGTTATTATGTGAAGGTAGACTAACATAGTCCTCCTCAGTGTTGCAAGGCTTAAAGGATCTAGTGAGTAAATTCTGCCTTCAGAATTCATGTAGACTCTTGGAGCAGGCAGCATTTCTCTTCCTTGACTCTAGACCTTCACATATTCAGTATTAGGTTCATTTTTGGCCACAGCTGACCTAGGCTCATTTTATAGACAGTAGGTATTTACTATATAAATTTTATATTATTTATTATATTAGTAGGTATTTATTATAGCAGTAAGTAATCTCTTGAGGAAATTAATCTAGTTTAAAATTATATCAATTGCTGTACGGAGTCTTTATTTCTCCTGCTGACTCGAAGAGGAGTTTAATATGATTACCACAAAAGTAGACCTCAGAATCCATTCCTACTATCCACACATAAAGGTCAAATTTGATCTGAAACGTTGTAGGGTGTCTGAGATGTTCTTGGGAGCATATGAAAAAGAACGTAAGGACAATTTATGTTGTTCTGAAGGAACAGCTAGATGTGAGGTGGGATATCTAGCCATCTCAAATGTTTCTAGGCATCTGTGTGTGGGCAACTGAATCAAAAGCTCCAAATTTTCACAAATCTAAACTCAGGGCAGACACACGCTATGCAAAGTTTAAGGATAATCAGTCTTAGGTTCTTAAAGCAATTCTTAATAAAAATACTTATGCCTTTCATCACAATCTGTTAATTGAATCCATTTCCCTGAGACTTACAGGGAGTGCTGACAGTGTGCTATATCTGAAGGCAATTTTCAAAAATACTTTGTTATTTTTACAACATTGCTCCACTTACATTTATATAATCAAAGCCCATAGTGGAAGAGCCAGGGCTATCAAAGCCAAGCATCAGACACATCCATGCTGTATCATGTACAGACATTGTAGAATATTTGTTATATGACTGATGTTTCAAAAGTATATAGTAAATTGGAAAAGGGATTAGATTAAATTCAAAAGTAACAGGAAATTGCAGATACTGTATTGCATCGAAGGCCATATTCCTTTACACTGTGCTTATACATGGCCCAAATAATTTTATGCTGCTTTTGTGGTAATTACCCATTGTTAGAAATATTCAAAATGCTTCCCTTGATTGCTCTTTTATTTCAATTGACAAGGCTGTTATCCCTTCACAGACTATAAAACATATTTCATCAAATTGTTTGTCATGATTTCTCTTCTTAATGAGCTATCAGGATGCACAGCTTAGCAAAGGGAAACATTGTGTGTCTGTATGTGATAAATAAAAATAGATTCTATGTCAGTCACACAGTACAGTTGTGGTCATGAGCCTGTGTAACTTCTTGTTTTGTCATTAAAGTCCTTTACTTCAATCCTCATAGTTTCTGTGTACCCTGAGACATTTTTCAGTAGAATACATTAATGCATTATGTCACTCACAGGTCAACAGACTGCCTCTGATTTGTTTTTGATGTGTCAAGTATTTTCTTGGATAGGAGAAAGATTGCTCAGCACAGGGTATAATTAATTTAGGAAAATGAATGTCTCAGAGTCTCTGTCTCCTTACACTTTACTGATGTTGGTTTACATGTTACTGCTTCTATTCATTTACTACAAATTGTGTAAGAGCGTGCTATATGAAATAAAGTTCATAACTGAATTATTCCCCTATTGCCTTCATTTTAGCCAAATTTTTATGTCGTACAACACTTAAAATATATAGAAGTTAGATTGTGTTGGCTTGATATCAATAGTCTTTAACATATGTGTTTAATTAAATAAATTGATTCCCTAATTGAACAGTGTCTTATTTTAAAAGAACTCATTTTCTTCCACTTCAGACTTCAAAACCCAGTTCTTCAATTCACGATCAGTTATGTATGGCCAAGTCTTCCATAATTTCTACACTACAAAGGTAAAACTTAACAATGCACTTGGATTTATTGCAAGTATATAATGGTTAGTTTGATGGATTTCTTGACAAGAAATTTTGCAGAAAATGGGAACACAGAAAAGCTACTGACCTAGCTTTATTAAATCATTTTGTGTAGTAAAACATGGAATATCACACCAGCTATTTTAGAGAAACTTAGAACTGCTAAAAGAATTATGTTATGCAAGTGGTTTATCAGATGGAAGGTGTACTGCAGGCGGAGGTTACTATTCAAGCCACATCAGCCCCAAGATTGATTCTGTTTAATAGTTTCATAAATGATTTTTTGGGGTAAAAAAGAGAGTGGGAAGGAAATTTATTTGTGACAAAAAGCTGAGGAAAATCGACTGTATCAAAGAGAATCAGAAGACTGGCTAGAAAGTGTGAATTTACCTTGAGGAATGGACTAATGAACATGAAGCAAAAAACAATACTACTACAGATAAGGAGGAGTAATTGGAGGTTAATAACAAAAAAAAACTCTTATAAAATGAGGCCTTATAGTGGGAAGTGGCTGTCTGCACACAAATCAGTTTGAATTCAGGAGTACCGTAGGCAAAGTTACATATTCCCAGTTCAAGTCTGGCAAAAAACTTTCTCAGCAATCATAAATTTTCATTTTATCTTGGGTGTAACTTGGGCTAATCCTTTAGTGTTCCTGATCTGTTTTGGAAGAATCAAACCTGGAAGCTGACGAGGTGTACTGTGACAAGCCTTCTGATGCCCAGACCTGCATCAAAGTGCTCATGGTATAATATCATACTATGGTCTGAGTTTTCATCCTAGGTCATGCTCACCTCCTTGCTTATGAACAATGTGGAAGTTAGGCAAAACTGGAACTGAATAGAGGTTGATTTATCTGCTTGATTAAAACATAACAGTATGCACTGCATCTGAACTATGAGATATGAGTTTGGATACACATCTACCCTGCCCTGCTCTGCAATTTCTGGTTCTGAGTTTTACTGTGCTGCTCCCAACTGTGAAATAAGACACCCTGTTAGAGTTTCTTTTTTTTTTTTCTTTCATTCTATGAAAATAAAGACAAGATGAATTACGAGAAAATAGAATGTAAAAGTGCATCAGGCTTGTTAGGCATTGCTGAATCCAGTAGCCCAAGGCAGGTGAGGCTGATGCAGCTCCATGTTACAAGACCCAACACATGGTGAGGCTTAGCATGTACTTCCAATAGGCACACACATGCAAACACACAGAGACACAGACACACACACACTTATACATACGTATTTACATACACATATGTAAATACATATATTTACATACATATATGTGTGTGTGTATATGGCCACACAAATACAAATCAACACAGACAGACATGGAGAGCACTCAGACACAAATAGCACCAATGGCCCCATCCTGCTCCCTTCTGTGGTTGACCAGGATGAAGATGCCTTATTGGGAATATGCATACATACGTGCAAAGTAGATTCCTCCAGCACCTGAGCTCAAACACGCAGTCCACCAAATATCTACCCCTGAATCACACTCTCCTTAGTTGCTGGCATCTGGACATACAAGCCCCCCAGGCCACAGTCCCACTTCATTTGCTGGTACAACACCAAATACATACAGCCCTTCCCCCCCGCCAAATATATGCTGTGGATTCCTGCTGGGCTTAAACACACAGTCAATCCAATAGTAGCTGTGCCTGGATCCTCGCTCTTCCCAATATTCTTCTTCATAGACACTTGGGTAGCTATCTCCTCCTTTGATCTCGCCCTTGCAGACATATGCATATCCCTGGTTACTCCAGGTAGAACTTAATTCCACTCAGTCTGGCCTCTTCTGATTTTGGCACTATGGACACAGGAGCCCTCCAACCTGCGGTCTGAGTTCACTTGCTGGCACCCAGACCCACATATACACATGTACACTCCAAACAGAGACTCTCACTCAGAAAAAGAGTTAAAAGTAGAATTTAATCAGACAGGACAGACTACATACTGGGATGATCAAGCACAGAGAATGGCCAGACAAGCCAGTACATGCTCAAGTAGTGACCAGCCAACTGCTTACACACAGCTGACCCCTTTTACCTGTTCTTTGTTTTCCCACATTTGTTCTTCACCCAAACCACTTTGATTTCTCCCTTTTCTGGCTTTAGTTCCTCATCTAAATATCCCATCATAAGTCTTGTGTAATTCCAAAATGCTTTTCCCCTGCACTCCAGCCAATGGGGGGCTGCAGCCAGACTGTAACAGCTCCTCTGCCCATCCTTCCTCCTCCACACACTGTTGTAGCACAGAGTCCTTCCATGGTATACAGTCCTTTAGGGAATATCCACCTGCTCTAGCATGGTCTTCTCCACGGACTGCAGGGCAATGCTTGCTCCGCTGTGGTCTCCTCCAGGGGCTGCAGGAGAATCTCTGCTTCAGCACTTGGAGCACCTCCTCCCCCTCCTCTTCTCCCACCTTCATGTCTGCAAGGCTGTTTCTCACACTTTTCCCCCTCACTCCTCCCTCTGTCATGTGGCATTTTCTGCCCTTTCTTAAATACGTTTTCCCAGAGATGCCACCATCTTGGGTGAGTGGCTCAGCTGTGTTGTGTGGTGGGTCTGTTGGAGGTGGCTGGAGCCTTCTGTGTCTGCCCGGGCCTCTGCTCACAGACACCACCCCTGCATCCCTTGGATTACAAACACCTTGGCACTGGCACCTAATACACCCCACCTGTCCTGTGCCCCTACACTCCTTTGTGCGTGGGGAGGTGAGATTTTTATTATGTAGCTCATCAGAAATAATTACAGAGGTGAAGAAGAACGTATATCGAAGCTAAAGGACAATGATGGCAAAAGAGCAAACAAATGTTCACTGACTGAGAAGAAGTTTGGATGATAAGACAGAAGACAGTATTAAAAATTTTAAAATTTATCGATTCTGGAAGAAGTTTCTCGTGCAGTAACAGAGGCAAAAAAGCTAACTGCATTTTGTATGTATTGATGAAAGGGATTATTTAATAGGTTGCTGGCAATTGGAAACTCAGCTCAGTGACTCTGAAGGTCTTCTCCAGTTGTACATAATACTGTAAAACTTATGGGTCTCTTAGGAGAACCTTTGGAGGTCCCTTAGGAGATCTTTGTACAATGAGCTCTACAAGGGGTATTTGTTACCTTGGAAAATCTGATATTTCTTCACTTTTTTTCTTTGGTTTTTTTTTTTCCTCCTCCTACTTGGTTTAGAACAATTTTCTGGAGACTATATCTTAGCCTTAACTGTAATAGTGATAAATACCATTTTTGCATTTGGGGAGTAGAGGGTGAAGGGTAACATTACGCTTCTAGTATCTCCACCTATAAACTACTTTTAAATATTCACTTTGTTTTATGGGTTACTCCGCTGATGAAAGTTTCTTCTCATTTTGTGTTGTGCTTTATATTTCGTCATATTTCAACTCCCATATGACTTTATAAAATTCTAGGACTTTAAAAAAGCCACACTTCATTATATTTCATCTTAATGAGGATTAGTTTGCCAGTCTTCATAAATAAAGTACTCTGCATTGCCTATACAGCAGTATTTCCACATGAAAGATTATTTTATTCACTACACTGAATGTAGCTTTCCCAAAAGAATAAAGGGAAGAAAGATTCCTATAGTTGCTTCTTCTCCCTTTTCACTCTTGACTGTATTTTCTTTAATCATTTAGAAGCTAAGAAACTGACATCCTACTAAAGTCAAAACTAATTCCTTTAGAAACTGAGATTAAATGATGGACAAGGCATGCAGGAAAGCACTAAATAAATCACAGAATCACAATCACAGAATGGTAGGGGTTGGAAGGGACCTCTGTGGGTCATCTAGTCCAACCCTCCTGCA
>Ga0181612_166501_pt1 | contig 22784 bp, 8 predicted proteins | sample HoacroProtozoa21_FD_119630 | JGI IMG/M metagenome (GOLD analysis project Ga0181612, IMG submission 119630) | Hoatzin crop microbial communities from Cojedes, Venezuel. Combined Assembly of Gp0051906, Gp0051904, Gp0051908
CGGGCCGGGCGGCAGAAGCTGTCTCTCTCGTGGGTAGCAACTTTGCAAGCGCGGAATAAACACGTAACGGCGCCCATTGCTCACAAACCAGGGGGATGCGGAGCATCTGCTGGTTGGAGCGGTTCCGCTGTTTGTAACTGCCTCCTTGCACAGGCACTTAAATTTATGTGGCGTATTAAAGTAGTTCTCATTCAGCTTTAGCTGAATGCTCCTGAAGTAACACATAAACCGTGACGAGGTGTAAAAACCTCCGCCCCTCACTCGGCTCGGTCACCGCCAGCGAGGGGGTGAAGGGCCGGCGGAAAACGCCGGCTGGCCGGCCTGGTGCCCACGGTCCAGCCATGAAGCTCCGGAGGTGTGATGCCGCGCCCCGTTTTGAATCGCAGTTTGGGTTGCGGTGATGACTTTCCGAGCCTGAGTCTGTAACCTGTCTGATGTGATGCCAACATATTCTTTGGTAGTAAAGGCACTCTAGGAAAAGAAAGGGTGCGAGATTTTTGATGTGTGTTACCGATTACTCTATGTATAAACCGTACCTGAAAGGACGTGGGTTTCAATCAACCCGAGAGCATAAGTCACCACTTTTTCCCAGGCATAGCTTGTACCCTTCTCAACTTCCCTTTTTTTCACTCGAATATCTTAGAAAATACAGTTGTATATTTCAGTGTTTCTTAAGCTACTCAATGTATAACTATCTTGAAATGAATATATGAATATATAATGGACATACGTTATGGATACTGATTCTGTTTCTTTGTGCTATGGAAGGCACCTTAGAAGGATTAAATTATTAAATTATGCACATTTTCATCAATGATGAACTACATCTGGAACCATCCTAATCTTTCACATGTGCCCTACAGACTTGGTTTAAGAGGGAAAAATACTGATTATTGCCTGGATCATATCTTCCCATCAGCAGAAATTTGCATAATGACCAAAGATCAGCACACAGTTCCCTGACCTTGCATCTGTTAAAATTCCGCCTTTTCATGCTGTTGGAGAAGTTATTCCAGGAGGAGAGCAAAGGGAAATGTAAAGCAACAGTAGAGGCCACGTTCCTCTTGAAGTCGGTAGAAACAGAGTGGAATACGCTACAAATTAAAACCTCCCAAATCTTTTTCTCTCTGTTCCACTTCTACCCTGTGTTGTACCCATAACGTTTCTCCCAAGGCTGACCCATTCCAGAACGTCTTGAAGTCTTGGAGAATGACTTTTCCCATAAATAGTCAGGCAATTCTGAATGAGAAGAACATGTGGAGGACTTTTGTTAGGTTGAAAGCAAGAATAAAGCTCTCCCAAGAGCCCTTTGGGACCTGTGGTGAGATCATTACGTACACAGTGTTCAATGGCAATGTGATACTTGTGGAGAAGGATGAAAATGAATTATTGACTAGCCCTGTATATTCACAGATGATACCATTTTGACAGTCTTATTTATAAAGCAGTGAAGCCATTTGTAAGGCATTTTTCTTTTTCTGCAGAAGCTTTTTCACATTACCAAAGATGCACTGGCAGAATAGTTAAGGTTGATTTTCTGCTAAGCCCATTGCAAAGCAAGAACGTCCTTAACCATGTACGATTTCAACTCGTATGGGCTACTTACTTTCTGACATTTTCAAGTCATTATGCTTCAAAAAAAAACCCAAATATCAATAGTGGTAGAACTAGTGATCAATTATTTTTCCACTAGTAATTTTCAATAGTCAGCAAAGACCCATAGTTACTATACTACAACTGAAAAACAAAACCTCATAGATTTAACTGCTATCCAGGAGAAACAATTAAGCAAAGCAAACTTCAAAGGGGTTGGATTAAGGTAATTAGAAATAGTGACCCTGGGTTGTAGCCAACACTTTTGCGTAAAATGAGCCTGAATTGCATTGGCATTCTGCCTTACTTGATTGCATGGTGGTCAGTAAAACCAAGGTCACTTTCAGAAGAACTGTTCATCGTGAAAGTACCTATTATAAGTTACCATTTACATTCTTATTTGTAGAAACACTGACCATCTGGCAACAAGCTGAATTATATTGTTACTTTTTCAAATATTCTTCATAACTGTGAATAGCTGAAATGCAAGGCTGATGGGCTATCAGCCGGAAAAAGATGCTGTAAAGTATCTACCAAGAAAATGAGTTTTGAGTCATGGGAAAGTGACCTTGCTGTCACTTCAAGTTCTTGGTATAAGAAATCATGGGTTGTTGTTGCAGATACGCTCTGGCGTACCACTTCAGGGACAGAATTCTGCACTGATACCAAAATCAGCCATCTGAATGATCTTGAAAACGCTAGCAGCATTATTCTGCTTGAGTATAGGCCAAGTGCTAACAGATGGAAGTGAAGAGCAGGATAATCAGCTGGACTGCAACAAAATATTTGCCAGTGTCAAAAAGGATAGTAATTAAAAAGTTCACAAATGCATGAGGTATTTGAGACGTTGTTCCACATGCACAAAAAGAGCCAGGTATTTAGGTAGGATCTGGACTGAGGTAAGTAGGCGTCTAGTAATGCTGGACTCTTGAAACTTCTGCCTAACTCCTCAACTAGTGAAAGTGCATAAACTCCAAAGTTTCAAGTACAGGTTTTATTTCAGAGGCATCACAAGTTTGGGGGAAGAGTTGTTGACCACATAAAAATCTCTGCATATTGGCAGGGCTCTGTGCTTATTTCACGTCTAAACCTAACTGTGGCCTGAAAGGTACACTTTTCTTAATCTAAATCCAACCATAGATCTAATTCATTGTGAACTCTTGAAATATACCTCATCTGCAGCTCCTTCTTTTTCAAGACACAAAAAAGCATTGAAGGACAATGCAGTGTTCATGAGGATCCTCTTTAATGCAATAATCTGTCGGTCAGAAGCACCCACCTTTCACAGAGAAGACATGGGTGCAGTGGTCTTTTCTCCTTTAAAGGATGCTAACCAAAATCTTTCAGCCCTTGAATGACCTAACCACCCCTTGGTTTCAGCATAGAACACCTTTTTGTTCTAAACTTAAGGGCATCCTGTGAAATCATGTTACTTTTCATCAATATAATCACACATAGAAACATACACACATAAATTGTATCACAGGAAGGAATTAGACCCTCTGCCATCCAAAAACAGCTCACACACTTTATGATAAACAGGTGTTGGGACAAAGTGTATACTGCATTCTCAGAGCAGGGGTCATTCGTTCAAATCAGGTCTCCCGTTCTGACACTCTCCAAGTCCACTTCCTCTCTGTAACACCATGCGACAAGAACACAGACAAAACCACACCCTTAGCTAGTCAACTAGTTTTGGAGGGAGAAATCAGATGTTGCTGATGACATTTGACAAATAAAGGGGGTGAAAGATAAAGTATACAAACAATTAATATCTAAGTTCATGTCTTTTGGGGACTGAGTGAATGCAGAAGAATTGTATTGTAGAATACACAGAAAAGAATAAAACAGCATGTGGCAATACTGTTCTTATTTTTTATTTTTAAATTATTTTTTAAAATTTTATTTTAATTTCAATGTGTTATTTTTTTATTTTAATTTAAAAAAAATTAAAAATATTTTTTAAATTTAAGAGTGGTAACTAATTAAAATCAACAGCAACAAAACGCAAACAAGCAAACAAGAATATCCTGGTTTTGTTAAAACTAAAAATTAACAAGATTATCACACTGCACAAAGTTGAGAAGCAGTGACTTTTTTTTTTCCATATTACGAAGACTCTTCCTTTTAATGGAGTTATCCGACACTACAAGACTGGAGTGCTCAGAGGCTGGAAAGTGCCTGGTGTCGCTGTCAGCGGAGAGACGTAGCATGGAGCAACCTCCGAAAGCCACAGTGCTGCACTCCTTCTCTGTCCCAGCTGTGTGCCCCTGCCAGCCCCTTTGTGTTGGAGCAGTTGGCAGTCTGATTGCTACATAATTGCTCGTGCAGACACAACAGGGCAGCACAGTTTTAGGCCAGCTTATGTAGATTGTGAAACTGCACCTTAAAAATGCCAGATGCGTACAGGGGTAATTTTAAGTCCATTCATGACTACCTCAGACACTACATATGAAGCAAATGGGACTACTTGTACTTAACTTTGGCAGCATTTTTACCAAGCAATCTTCAGTGGAAGTGGTTTAAAAACATCGGGGATGACATTGTGTGCAGCGGTGGGACCTCAGGAAGATTCTCAGCAGTAGGTCGGAACAGCGCAGCCCTAAATTCTCAGGACATCAAATTCATTGGAATAACATCTGTGCAGATCTCCATCAGTGCACATTTTTCACCATGGAAACTCATCACCAATTGCAGAAAGAAGATTAATGCTACAAATGTTGTATTTATGGAAGCATTTAAGTATTCAAGGCTTGCTGATTGTATCTTGGCTATTTTGTGACCTGTCCCTAGATGCTGCCATATTAAATAAATATGTTGCCAAATTAATCATAACATAAATCCTAGAGTGGAAGTGGATGGAGTCTGCTTTTTCTTGCCCTAGTGTCTTGGCAGTCCAAGAAACTCTTGAAATTAGACTCCTCTTCAGCTCCCCACCCCCGAAAATCACTAAGCTCCATAGGCATTAAGTTTTGAAGCAGGACATGATACATTCACGGGACATATGAGTGATGAAATGTATGCTATAGTTTGGACCAGAGAAGAACTTAACATCAGATTCTCGAGCAGTAGGCAAAACTTACATAACATTGCTGTAAATGGAGTTTTACCCTTGAACTGCAAATAAAGGTCACGTGTGAAGAATCAGTTCGTGGAGGCCTGTCTATGCTTTGGTTTTGGTATAACAAAAACCATGGTTTTTCATTTTAGCAGGGGTATATCAGCTGTAGCTTTGCAGTCCTAATATAAGCTCGCTATTGTGATTTCCTTGAAGTGCATACTTTTCCATCGACCTTGTAAACTTTGGATCTGGGCCTAAATTCTACTACCTTATCACTGGTGACCTTCCACCAGAAGTTATTAATACGGTGTTCTTATTTGTTAGCAACCATAAATTAGAATTAACTTGAGGAGATTTTTAAATCTTTTAGTCCAGACCAAGAGGAATATATATGAAAAATGTTCTTGCTGGACAAGCAGAGCCTACAGAGGCAAGAATTAAATCATAAGACCGAAAATAAAAACTGTTATGATCTATACCATTGTCTACAAATTATATGATTAAGGAGATACTAATTTAGACATTATAGTGAAAGAGTACAGCTACAAATCTTAACTAAGCATGTTTTTTGTACTTCTATTCATTATACTAATGTACAGGCTTATATTTAGCAGCTTCAGAAGCATTAGAAAACTGGCAAACTACAGATTACAACCCATAAGGGTATGCTAAGGTTGGCAGCAGTGATTAATAGTATCTGCTGGTTTTGCTTTTTATAAACCAAACAATATTTAAGACAGATATTAAGATGATTTACATCACAAAGAATTCAAACTCTGTACTTAACTTGAGCAAAGAATACTGCATTGAAAGGAGTGTGGGCTGGAGTAACATGTATTAGTTCACTCATTATCACAGGGAAACAGGCAAGTTCTCAGGTTAAAATGGAATATCTCGGTTTGCAGCACAGTACTCTGAATTTACATAATACCTAACCCATTCTACCTAAATATCCTGAGTGATATGCTATCAATAAAGGCCACATTCATCCAACTTAGTGGGATATCTCACTTTGCACAGTCCTGTTAGATTTAATAAAGTGACTGTGAAGTACTCCCATCTCCTCCTTTTTCAAGGATGACATAGCTATGATGTACCAGGTAACGGGATTGATTTTGCAAAAATCTCATCTGACAAAATAAAGGTCAGTTTCCAGCTAGATAATTCGCCTCAGTTTAGATCATCTGGCGTAAGGCAACAATATATATGTGGAGGTGGGAAGTAGTAAAAAACACTTCTTTAGAGACTACATGAAGTTAAACAGCATTTGCAAAGCCGGTTGAATCCTTCCACACCTAATTCTGACATTTTGTTCTGCAGGAGGAGAGGTCTAGAATGCCAACTATTTTTAATCATCTAAGTAAGCCTTAATAATCTGAGAGTTAGGCTTCTAAAAACGTGAAATAAAAATGAAAGGATAGACTATCAAGCCTTTTCAAGTAAGAGACCATTGTTGCAGAAATGTTTCAGTTTTATTGTAAAAAAACCACATTCCCAAGCACTTACAGTTGCTGGTGAATTTTAACATTTACTTTTCTAAATGTTAAGTAGATTGCCACTGTCCTCCTTTAATTTGAAGAAAGTGATGCAGAAATATTGAGGTCATAAAAATACACCAGTAAACTGCAATTGACTTAAGCGGGATTATAGACGGCACAGTGACCTGTGTTCTCTCACAACCTAGAATATGCAGTTTGCTTTCAGTTCTGCATTTAACTGAGATTTTTTGAAGGCTGAATTTTGGGAAGATTCCACTTTTATTTGTTTTCCCAGCTAATGTATTTTGGTCTGCAAGTTTCTTTTAAAATTTCTTCTCTATCTGTACTCTGTTATTCTGAGTGCCTTTGTTGTCATTATTTTTACCTTCATAAATGCTACCAGAGAAATCAGTTATGTCTATATAACACAGTGCAGCTCTGCACACAGGTATCCAAGCTAGTTGTAACAACCTTAGCTAACTGGAGTAGATAACAGTCTCTATTAATGAACCTGTCCCTTCTGGGTTCTAGGCTGATACATTAAAAAAAAAATGACTTGAGGGCATTGGATGCTTCTTAGCTGACCCATGCTAAAGAGAAGACTACTGAAATTTTTGAGGATAAAGTTAGGATGCAAGTTGAATAGTCTATAGATCACTACACATAGAGGTCCCATTGGAGGGTTCGTAAATTAATAGCAGGAGGTATGAAATGATCAAATAGGTGGAACCTGAAGCTCAAACTTTAATGATGTATAAATTGTACATTATTAATGGTAGTTGTAATTAAGACTAGAAGAGCTTTTCAAAGCATATGATGGATTCTCTGTAATTTGAAGTCTTTAATTAAGACCGGATGTACTTCTCAAAAGATATTGTCAAATGTGATAGTAAAAGAACTATCAGGAGAAATTCACAGGTCTTAAACTCTATGAATATTTCATCACATCAGACTTTTTTTTATGGCATTCATTCATCTAGAAAAGTGGAAAAATACAACGGACATTTATAAAGGTCATATAAATAGCTTTCTTATAAAGGCAATTGAATTGCTTTCTGTTCTGCTAACATAACTGCTTTTGGAACCAGCTCAAGACCTCTCAGCAACATAGACAAAAATGAATCTTGTTGCTCTAAACGTTGGAAGGTAAGGCTGATCCTTCAGCAGTAAAAGAAGACATACGGAGAAGAAGTAGAGCTGAAATGGAATGGCAGAATTTCACGTCGCACTTCGCTGCCTCCTTCCTCCCACTGCAGTTCAACACAGCAGTAGTTTCTAGCCCATACACCCTAACCTTTCCGGCAATATTAACCAACCATAGTGACTTTCTAGACATATAGCTTAGCCAGGGGAAGATAATTAAGCTGTGGATGTTTTCCTGTTCATTCCAGTTTGCTGCCTAGGCAACTGCCTCTTCTGCCAATGCCTGAAGTTGGCCCTGATTGCACTAGTGATTCCTTAAACTATTGTGGACTCATTCAGAATCCCACCTTAGTAACTACTGCAAGGCTGTCTATAATAGTCTGCAATACAACTTTTAAATAAACAAATCATATATAGTATAAAAGACGTTGTTTTGTTCATGGGGCTTTAAGAAGTCACAGACATCTATGCAGAAGTGTTGTATATCAACTGATAAATGCTTTTTTTTTCCTATAACATACATACAATAGATATCCTTGGCACACGTGAACAGTATTATTTTGACTCAGGAATGATGTAGTCACAGAAAGATAAATTCACTTAAGTGTGCTTTCTAAATAGTACTACTGAAAAGCAATAGATGTAAGAACAAAAGCATTCCTCTATTTAACTTGAGATGCTTGCCATCACAAATGATTCAGAGAACCCTTAAGCAGTTAGCCTGTTTCTGACATTTTTTACATTTACAGAAAACATGGCAACTGATAGAACTCTTTTCTATCTAACTGTCCACAAACACAGAGATTTCAGTTTCAAATATTTTTCCCACACAAAAAAATGATTCTGTTTCCATCTCCAGATCCTTTGTAATATACCTACAATCACAACAGCAGCAAGCAAACAAATTCATAAACAAAGTCCATCAAAACCCAAGATGAGTTCAATTGCCTGTGCTGAACCATGACTTTCCCACAAACATGGGATTACTTCTGGCAGCCAGGAAGGCAGCAAAGTATCCCTAGTAATCTCTGTACCCTGCCTTCTTCCTCCCAAATCCACATAGTTTTGCAATAAGCCCAGAAAACTACCCAAGTTCCAGCTGTTTTAGCCCAGAGCTCTTTAGAATTGTGACAGCCATGCACTGCTACTGCCAAGAGCTGCAAAGAAATTACAGAGAATTGTTCAGAATTTTCCTGACAGTTATCTGTAAAAGTAAATGATTTATTGATATCCTTAATTGATGGGATTAAAACATTCTAGATGAACACATGAAATCTCTTGAAACTGTGACAGTAACTGAGCAAATTTCTAGTCATTTTACCCACTCACATCTCTATATTCCTCATCCCCTTGGCAGTTCACTTGACAGGGCAAGGAGCTCAACCGTCTCTTGACCTCTGACACCTTAGCAACCTAATGAATAAGAAAATAAGAAATTTCAGTCTGCTACTAAATTAGCATGAGTGTTTTGAATCTAGCAGAAAATAGCACAAACCTGTTCAAGCAGTTATTCCATCTTTGTCCTACCACAGAATGAAAATTTTCTTTAGGCAAAGCTTCAACACATTAGGTTGCCTGAGAACATCAAACAGGACAAATTAAATAAAAAGATGTTTTATCTCCATAATTAAAACACCTTTTATTAAAAATATTAAAAATCAAAAGATTTGCCTTCCAAATGTAAAGCAGAGAACCATAGTCAGAAAAAGAAAATTTAAAGTATCAGCAGTTAAAAATTTAAATATTTCAAATGTTAAACAATTTAAATGTCTCAAAGCAATTCATCTTTTGTTTTAAGCTACACTATTTTCTCCAAACCCTAATATCTTAATATTTCCTTCCAGGTTTGATGGTCTGCAAAGAATTGGGACTGTCCTGAAAAATAAAAAAAAAAAAGCAAAAATAAAAGTAAATAGGAAGCCAAGCATTGGCAAGTGATGCTCAGAGGCCACTCACCAGTCCTTCTCATCTAAAGTTGGTATACGTCCTAAGTCACCTGTCTTAGAATATGTTGTACAGTGTGCAATAAGGACTTTTTTTCCTCCAAGCTATGGAAGAAGTCTGGATAACAACTCGAGATACAAATGACTGGTTTAGACACATCAGTGTAGATGAAGATTAATCCAATATCTGGTATTCAGTTTGGCACTATCTGAAGTCAAGAAGAATCTACTGTCTACTTCTCAGACATTAAATTAACCCCTTGGTCATTGACAGCAAAGCACATAAATTCCTGTTTCAATCCTGCGATATTACAGTTTGAGATTTACAACCTATCTTTGAAGAAAATCTGTGTAAAGGATACAAGCTAGCCCATAGCAGTGAGGCTTATGTAGCATCAGAGTTTTGGTGAGATAATGCAGTACATCAGTCATACACTATTTTTAAGGTTTTCTTGACATGCTGCAACAAATTCAGTTTAAAAACAAAACAGAAGTGGAAAAGAAATATTCTGCTATAAATGTAGTTTATTTTCATCTCAACAATAACACGAGACTGGAGTTTAAAGAGTAAATATTGTGATGAGGTAATGCATGACTATCATCATCATTGTTTTCAAATGCAGCTTTATTTGGGACTGTGAAATTTGCTGTATACCCTTCACTGACAACTCTAAAAACACATGTGAGGAACAGGCAGGAAGAGCAGAAGGTAAAGAGGAAAATGTTGAAAAGTATTCTTAAATTAATAAAAATGTGGAACTGTAGAAGGGAATACATTAAAATCAGTTATAATTTATATAACAACAAAGCTGTATGCAGTTAAATTTATGAGTTGATTACTTTAAATATAGGACACTTTTTTGTTCATGATTTTGTAGGTGGAAAATCTGCATTAGCTGTGGATTTTGTTTGACTCAAATTGAGGAGCAAGGGTAAATCCTAGTTCTATCAGCATAAGCAGAAAAAAAACCCTTCTTCACAGGCAGTTTTCCATTAGGATTTTTTTTCAGGTTGAGTGCCACTGAGTGAAGGAAAAGTGAGGTAGCATGTTCTTTTGGAATAGGAAGCAGCAGAACCTGAAATTCTCAATGAAATACTGTTATTAATTACATTGACTTTTCCAATCCGGCTCGCTTTCATATTTCTTATTCTGAAATTCTAACTGAAAAGCAAAAGCAGACAGTGTTTGTTATAATGTTACAAAGGTAAAGTGTAATGGCTTTCCGCAAGAGGAGCTTGTTCCCGCTTGTGATCACCACTTATGTGGAGGCCTTGGTATTACAGGAACTTTGTCTCAGTAATAATTTACTAACTATTCTGCAGCTGTATAGTGGACTTTAAAGCTTACTAATTTAACTCAGAAATTAATCAAATTCAGTCTGTTATTGAAACAATGAGTGAATTTCCAGAGGCCTTGTGCTGTGTGTAAATCAGGACACAAACCCAAGTTCCTTTCTGTCTGAAGGTGGACGCTGTTGTGAGATAGCCTTTCTTCATCCTTCACAGCAAAACCAACAACAGGCAGACTGAAGCAACTTGCAGAAATTTTATAATCATTCTTGTGTGCAGTTGTTTCCTGTCGTTCCAATCAGAATATTGAACATATGTCTAACTATGTACATCAAATTTAGGATTTTTGTATATCTATATTTTTTTTGTTTTTAATTAAAGTTGCATTTTCCCCTCCTACATTTTGTTTTTAGACCCAAATGTGTCCTACTGTTCCAAACTGACTTTTGAAGTGTCCCAGATAAGGTATAGTCATACAGCAACATGAAGAGACTATAATAATTGCTTCCAGGAAAACAGCATCAACGATAAAAAAAAAGTCACAATATTTTTCTTTTTTTTTAATGCTTACCTTACCAGAATATAAACTACCACAGGGAGATTTTAATATTTTTTTCCTGTCATGTGATTTCTCTGTCAGAACAATTACTCTAAATTGCTCACTTAAATTTCCCGACCCAGTTTATACATTTGATAATAGATGTCTGAAATGTTCTCCATAATGCCGTACGCTAAAAGGTAGGATCTGCATTCAAACAAAAATAAGCACAAGAGCAAAACAATGGCATTAACAAGCATAAGGAAAATGGTATGAGGCGCTGACTACTGAAATGTTCAGTTTTAAAAAAATCCTTTTAAAAATTTCCTCTAGCATGGAAAGTTTTTTTTTTTTCCCCCCCCCCCCCCCCCTTCTTTTTTCCTCTCCTGACACTAGAGAGAAAAAATGATGCAGTACAGTGAGGAGATAAAGCAGTTTTTATTCCTATTTCCTAGCTCTTACCTAACCTTCTTGTCTCCTGTCCCTCAAGGATCCTATTTTCCACCTTCATAACATCTGCTTTTTTTTTCTTGACCTTGCACTTTGCCTCTTTCCCTCCAGGCTACTCATTTCCATTCCACTTCCTTCTCCTCACCAGGACATCAGCAGGGAGAAGTGCAGGTTAAGCAGAAGACAGAAACTCCGTGTTCATAGTCTTGTTTTTTACTTGGCATTACAGACAGGCTTCTGCCTTCCCTTCTTTCTAGTAAAAGCAAGTTACAACAAGCTTACTACAGAAGCCAAATGTTATGCAGTTTCAAGTCAATATGTGAAAAATGCATTTTTTTGACAGTGGTTCTTTTGCTTTTGTGCTTCCCTTGCCCCCGTAGGCTTGGTACAGCGTTTTAATTCCCACATGAAATGACACACTGTTGATACTGGACAGATAGCACCATCTCAGCCCAAATGAATTCCTTTTCTGTGCTCAAAAGAGAAGAAATGCCACATTTTTCTATCGGAGTTTTTTAGCATCACTTTTTTTGAATTTTTTTTTTAAGAAAAGATAATATTTTAGCTTAAAATTCACTCAAAATATTCACCATTAGGCAGACACCTGACATAGACACCTTTCAGTGCTGTGGTTTAAGTCCAGTAGTTATAAACAATTGCAGGTAGAGTTTCACAGAGACTGTAACCTCACAACAATTAAATACAATGGAGATGTAACTATATTAGTTTAAATAATTAATTTCAACTTTTCTCTGCTATTGTCTTTCCATAGATTAAATTACATGTTAGCTTAGGGTCCTCCAACTTCAATAGATAAAAAGATAAATCTGAGACCTATTTGATTTTTGTTTGTTTTTGTTTGCTTTTCAAAATGTAGGTGCAAGACAAGAAAAGCTGGTAGGTCATCTACAGGGAAAATGCAAATTTGCAGGAAAGTCATTGCAAGAAACTCCCACTTCCTTTCAACAAACAAAAACCAGGAAACAAGTTGTTCCCAACCAGTTATAGACCAACTTTTACTCATTTTAAGGTGACTACCTTCTACTTCAAAACACCTAATGGAAGAATAAGTGTAATTTATTTCAGCCTGTCATGCAGGATATAGGTAACATATGTTCTAGTGTACTTGATTTGCAACATCAATTTCTTATGTAATTTTTGCTTCTATGAGTGCAAGCAACAGAAATGTATTTAATACATTATTTAGCAGACAAGTAGAACATGACAGAAAATTGCAAGATATATCAGATCAAGATCAAAGTAAACATTTAATAACCTTTCTTCTTTCTCTTTCATTAACCTTGTTATTTATATTTTGTCCCTTGTTCTGAGGTAAATACATATCTGACAAAGCAACATTTTCAGAACTTTTGTTTAACTTTGTATTCCTAAATGAAAGGAAGAAGATAAACATAAATTGAACTGACAAAAAAGACTTTTTCTAATAATTTGGGAACTGCTTGGAAGTCCTTTTCTGGTTATAAAGAAAATAATTAATAGCTGAGAATTGGTCTTGAGCAGTGCTTTATTTATTTATGTGAGTACGTATGTATGTATTTTTAAATAGGAAAGGGGAAGCTTTTACTTAATACTTAAAAGTGGTTAAAATTGTAATAGTCTGTATGAATATAGAGCATCATATTTATATTTAAAGATGTATATTTATACTTTGAGAGACAGATGGATGCTCAAAATGCAGTCCAGTTAGTAATCTGAAAGCTATGAGAATATCTAGACATAAATAGAAAAAAATACTTTTTAAGTACTAACAAACTTTCACCTTATCCCTTTAGGAACATAATTACTGATTTAATAGTCATGTAGAAATGAAGTGTCTTTGGCCATCCATTGAGTAATAAAACTTAATTGCTTATGAGTCAGAAGTGAAAATAAAATTTTCAAAATCGAGTTAATAAGGGAACCAGGAATTCCCTAATTGAAGGTGAATGTCTACAACCTCTAATCAGCTTTAGAAACTGCAAGACCAGGTTTATGTTCCGAACAAGTTTAAATTATGATCACTGGCACTGCATCATGTTGGCAAGGCTCTCTGGAAATTAATGTTAATGACAGTTCTAGTTAACACTATATCTCCATTTTCTCAAGACCTCTGGAAAGCCAGCCTTGCTCCTGCTGTTGCCATTGAGGAAACTACTGTCCTAGCATGTCAGGAGCATCTGTTGTAGCCAGACAACCATACCAGTAGCAGAATTCACCACTCGTATGACAATTGTTTGCAACATCCATGACAGCATCCCTAGAAATCCATTCTCAAGTGGCTACAGGAAAAGTAAGCTTGGGTCTCCAAGGATCTTTTCCCAGATCTACCATCTCAGCTCTACCCTCATCCTCTGCCCTTTAGCTTCCCTGTGGCAGAAAGAGCAAAATTCAGTTTTGCCTGTCCTGCTGAGAATTCATAGACTGCTCTTTCTGAGTGGTAAACACATTCAGGAAGAATAGCGCCAAAGTGTTGAACCAGTATCTAATGAGTCTTTCTAATCATGCCCTTGCCCTTGATTTCCAATAGTCAACATCTCTCAGAAGTGTGAAATGTACAAATACATGAAGAGCTTTCCATAATTTATTTGTGTTTACTGTGAACAAAAAAAACAATCTGGCATTTCCCTAGCAAACATACATTATCTTACCCCATTAATAAAATATTCCCAAAAGGTTAATTATAGAAAAAAAATGCAGTTCAGCATTTAAACACCATATTAATACATTAGTTAAAACTTAATGATACCAGTCTGTAGCACTTCTGGGGGATTAATGACCAGATGGGAGAGGAGGTGACCCAAGAAATTTCCACAGGTCATTTATTCCATTTATTTATTTATTTTCTAAGAAATGTTCCTGAGTCAAGGTCATTGCTGATAGGTCACTTGTATAAAAATAAATTGTAATAACAATAAACCCCAACTTGTTATGCTTTTATTGTTCTGGAATATTTATCCAAAGCGTAAAATAAACTCTCGCTTTAAGCCATGCTACTTCTTGTGACAGACAATATTTAAAATGGCAGGAAAGCAACTATGTAGCTAAATTTTTACACTTATTTTTATTGTCAGAAACAGAAGTTTACACAACTTTCTTCTTCCTGCTAACTGAGAAAAAGTAGGAAAAAAGTCAATCTACTCTTGCATTTTTTGAAATAAACTATCTTGATGGGTTTTTTCTGTGCTAATGATTTGATAAGCTAAAATTCATAGTGATTAACAAAATTACATCACCTGTAGAAAAAAAAAAGGAAAAATCCGCCAACAGATCTGTCCCAATTATTTTTTTTTTCCTTTTCTTGCCTACGCTGAAAACTCATCCTGCAATAAGAAAATCAGTGATAGTTTTCTTCACTGAATGAATAAATATCAAGCTGCGGTCTTTACTCAAGCCTCTGTCCTGCTACGGTCACAAAGTCTACTGTCAGGAATTTACAAAAAATGGAAAGGAAGGCAAAGCAGCATACATCATCTACAAATTAACAATTTGATAAACATATGTCCAAGAGACCACTCCTTACACCTACTGATCTTGCCAGTTGAGAATTTCAGCTGCTTTCTTAGCTATAAAGCTAACGTGATCCTTTTTGCAAAATTTCAATTCCTATAGTCATCACAATATTTTGTTCAAATTGTTTACAGTTTTTGGATCCTACTTGATGGTGAGTAGGATCAAGAAACTTGATATTTCCTTGATAAATGGAAACAACAATATGGTTACTTTTTTTCATTTTGATAATAGTATAGAGACTACATTTATTTGCAGAAATAGAACTCAATTTGACATTGACTCTTAATGACACCATTTGATAACATTTTGCTGCCTTTTAACTTTTTTTTTTTTTTAATTTTAACCTCGTGTAGTCCGAATAATTACATGGAGTTTTATATTTTCACTTTCCAGTGACGGTACTAACTTTGAATTCATTTCTGGATGTAAATCTACGCAATTGTTTTCCTCTGCAGTTATATGTGACCTATGACCCATCTTTTCTCTTTCTGCCATGTTTCTGAGGCTATGTCTACACCATGAAAGCAGGGATTTCTGAGCCTTTCAGTGCTAAGTGCGAAACTGGAAGTTTGGAGTAGCAAGATGATTTGTAAGCGAGCATTTATTTGCTTGGGCATAGACCCATGCAAACAAAGCTTTCTCAACTTTCACAACTGAGTTGTCTGTCTTCACAGATGCTGTGATGGTCATAACGAGGGAATCTCTGCACCACATTCTGTTCCCTAATGCAGATTTGGCAATAGCCATTCTGGCTGGGTAAGAAGATGCAGTGATATTTAGATTTATGCGTAAATTCTGCTGAAAACAATGGGCTAAAAAATGTCCAGATACATAATATTTGATTAACTCATGTTTTTACTGACTTTGTGCATATCCAATAATTGATCAGCTAGCAGACGATCTCAGCAAAAAGAAAATAATATGTGAACGACAGTGGACAGTGGACAATGTCTCTTGACTGTAGTCTGTTAGAGCCTTTGACAGCGCTCAAATGCATGCTTATTCACTTTATTTGTTTTACTTTGTGTTTGTCAAAAGGCTTTCCAAGAATACGAAATCAGCTGCCTTTTATCTACCTGAAAATACTTAGAAAAATGAGTTGGCAGAGCTCCGATCTCCTCAAAGGCTGAACTATTTTGGCTTCAGATTGACATTAGTAATGGAGTTTGAAATTCAAACACTACTTTAAAATATTGTGGAGAGTCTCCCACCTTTGCTAGGTTTTCTTCATCTCTGTTTTACACACAAGCTTCCTCTGCTGTGATTCCAAGTCTCTTTGCAGGCAAGGAGGCAAGGCTTTGTTTCTGTAAGCTGCTATTATGGTCTGACAAGCTAAGGGAAGCTGTCAGATATTCTACTTTGATGTCATCCAGATCCAAACAGAGAAGCGTTTTGTAGAAACAAATCATTATCATGTCGTTGCTGCCCTTGCTCAGCGGTACAGATACTAGTGGAACTATACAGCTGAGAATTAGAATAGCATCTGTTTTTTCATGGTTTGGTCTGGTTTGGTTTGGTTTTTTCCTTTATCCCATAACAGATGAGAATGTAGTATCTGTTTACTGTTTTGGTGATAAAATTCTTACATCATTTTACATATTGGGGCTAGTAATGAATCTTCAGCCAAATATTACTGTGTTAACTTTTCTCAGACACATCCAAGTTTTTACAATATTTTTGCCAGAGATTGTGTATTCGACCACAGTTTAGTTTCTGAGCTCAAAACCAAACACATTTCATTCTAATTGCTCAGTGCTTTCTGTTCAATTTTTATCTTATGTCTATGTATTTATGATGTTCAGCTGTATGCTGACTCCACATTTGACAAGGAATAAATTTAGGGTCTTCTTATGACATTTTAACGTGTGCATATAGTTCAACATCTCTTTGCTACTTGATAGTTCCCATCGTATTTAATTCTTTCCCCAAAGCTCTCCTTTAAGGTAAAATGATCAGAAACAACAATCAGCACTGATAACCTTTCAAATAAATGTGTGAAAGAGAAACAATTGAATTAGGCATTCATCCCACTGCTTTGTCTCTTGGGTGTTATGGTTTGCTTTCTTGAAATTCACGTCTACGCTAGATTAAAAAAAAATGACAAAAAGCAGGTTGAAAAAGCATTACTTTAGATTTACAGTTAAACACAAAGTCAGGAAATGCAGTTTGGTGTTTGCATGTGCAGCCTCCATTCAGCCTATATTTGCATCCCATCTTAGGTACTTAGTAATTAATGGGTTCCAATAAAAAAATAACCTACGGAATGGTGTCAATAGAAAGTGTGTAATGTATTTGCATCCAGAGAGGTGTATTCAGCATGTGTAAAGCTATTAAATCCAGTATTTCTGAATTTTGACTGTTTCCCTTGCAGCCTGGGTTAAAGTGATCCAAGTGGTGCATCATGAGCTGACATAAACCCATAGGAATCTTCCCCATCTGGCTTTTCCCCACAGAAGGGAAAGTGTCTGTTAAGGAAAAAGTACTGTGCAAAGAGTCAAATGGTCTGTCCTACATCTGCTTATAATCCTCCCCAGAGACAGAGGTTACTACTGCTTCCATCATACTGGAAGGAATGGTGAAGGAATCTCTGCCCTAACAAAATCTCTCTGAGTCACTCAAAGCAGCCCGCTGCTGCTTCTGCCTCCTGGAAGGCAGAATGCAAGGGGGTTGTGGCACTTCCAAAACGCTTGGTTGTTCCTGAAGCTGGAAGCCATTTCTGATGTAAATAATGCCCTCTGGTATAAATAGCATTCAATTTACTCACTTCTAAAAAATAAAAATGTGACCAGAAAAATCTCCATCATATCCTATAAGGACCAAACTGCAAGCTCTTAGGTTTATAGTACAGGCTTTTGTCACATATGATACATGACTAACTACATTAATTGACATCCAGATACTGTCACAGGAGGAAAGGATTCTGCTTAAGCCACAGGTATTGAGCTGACTCTTTCACATCATTGTTCCATATCTTCCTAGGATGACATGTGCTGCTGCAACTATATTGGTTGGCAAGATAGTCCTGGCTATATAGTGGGTATGCTTAGTTATTATCTTCATATCTGCTGAAATGTTTGGGCTAAATGCAAGTGAGAGAAAGGCCATAACACATTTCAACTATTCACATCTCAAGAAAAAGCCAAGCAGAACATCTTTAGGTGAAAAAAGATCCCACTTGTCCCAGGGAAACTCCTTATCATATCAGATGTAATAGATGACCTGAATTTCTCATAAGGCGCTTTAGATAACATTTTTATAACCAAAAGCGTTTCTTCCTGACCAAAGGAGCTATCTCCAGCTTTTTTTCACAATTATGATGCAAGCACTATCAGGACATAATATCTTCTTTTTGTTTGCCCTAAAAGAACTGTCTTGTCCAAGGTTTTCATTAGGTCATTATTTTAGAGATAGCAATGGAGAGTCTTTTGTTTCCTGGTAGAAAAACTGGCATCAAAAATGCCTCTAGATCCCATTTGTGCTAGATTTTTAATGCATCCTGACGTCCTAAATAAAACAGTAAGATTAAATGTCTTACAATATATCTGCTCCAAATGATTGACAGCAAGGCAATGCAAAAGGTTTATACTTTCCTTTAGCCTACAGTTTATTATCAGTGCATATCTTTAAACTATGAGATAAACCAAAGTCCCTCATTAGGAAGCTGAAGATAAGTACTTTGCCTTTGTGAAAAGCATCAGCTGCTTGTCTGGGAAGGAAGAGCTCAGACTCTGAATCTGCAGTGTATTAAGGAAAAAAAAGAACATGAAATACATCCACATGAAGAAAAAGAAAATCTGCCTTCTATATGTTTATCTAATGTTTATGCCTTTTCTAAAAATATTTACAATAGGAAATACTGTGAATGCTAAGTCCAGCAAGATACAATTAAGCAAAATAAATAGAAAAGATGATACCTGCAAAATGGAAAAATATACCTAGCTGCAGGCAGGAGCAGCAATAGGAAGAACATTTCAGCTGACAGTGGACACCAAAAAATATGAACTTGTAATTTAACTAAAATTTCAACATTTTACATCTGTCTGTGGCAGTTCATTTATAAAAATAAAAGAATGTTATTTTACCAGATGTACACAATAACTTTTTGCTTGTTTTTCCCTAATTGTTGGGAGGATGGGTATTGAGACTTGTAGTAGCGCCTTCCCTCAAACCACTTCAAATCACAAATTCCTCAGAGCATAGAGAGGCTATATTAAATATACAGAGCCCAGACAATGCTGTCAGTTAATTCTGGGAAGCAGCCAAATCTCTGACATTGGTGCTGCATTAATAGTACTCTGCACTGTGTTGAACATATGCTTCTCAACAGGCAGTATAGTACTGTTTACAGAAAAGAGACAGTGCAATTATTTGCAGAACTTTATTTTTGCCCAGAAGAAAATGTAAGATCAGACCTGATACTTCCATTGGCAGCCAAACCAATTCTGAGGTTTCAGCACTTTGAAGATCAAGCTCTTTAATTGTGCTAGCATAGGGCAGTATAGTATAGATTTAGAATCTTAATTTTTGGTACACGTCAAAGCATCCTGACTTCTTTTGTCCCATTCACTGAAGATTTGCAAATGCTTTCTAGAAACTGGGATCCAAATTTTCTGAAAGACCTTAGTGATCTATTGCAACGTTTAAGTAACTTAAAATCAATGAAGCCATTTAAAATATAGTAAGTACACAGAAGCACAAATCTAGGTTTGATCTATAATATAGGTTTAAGTCACCTTAACAAGCAAAAGTTATTACATTAACAAGCAAAATATTGCCAGTTTTAACTGGCTGCAGTTACGAAATCCATATTCCTAAAGTAGGCATCTGACTCCCTATATATTATATAGCAATGTTAGTATGATTTTTCTCCTCTGCATTCTCTTTTACAAAAAATGTTGTTGTTGTTACAGTTTGGGGTTTTTGTTTGTTTGTAATTAATTTTTAATTAATATTCCCATTACAATCTGTGGTAGCTATACCTGCCTTAGAAACAACTGCACTGATTAAAATTTATCAGAACAAGTAGCCTGCTGTGCACAATATCTGTGGAGAAGTATTTGCTTTAAATGAAGTCTTTCTTTTCATGATGACAGAACTGCCTCACTTTGTGATGTGTCTGAGCATGTGATGTGTCACTAAGGATTTACAGACTTCATTTGGAATCCGGAATCTTGATTTCCTTTGGCAAGAAGCAGAGAGTCCTGCTTGCTTTCAAAATTTCATGGTGATATGCCTCTTTTCAGAGGATGAAAGCACTCATCCAGCATGTTGTAAACACTGATTGTACTTCTTTGCTTCTTTTAAACAGATATGGATCTGTAGTTGTCCCCTCTCAGGAGAGTATCCTAATCAGTAAAGACAGGGGCTCTCCAGCCATTCTGTTCAAATTTCAGGGGACAATTTTAAGAAAGTAGTAGTGAAAGAATATCTCTCTAATTTAATAGTTTAGAAATTTACACTTGGATACAGAAACCTCAGTTTTAGTTCCTATTCCAATGACTGCTAAAAGAGATGATTCTCAGGTACAAATATTTCATACTTGTTTACAGATAGTAACCAGAATCTTGCATCGGCTGCTCTTGATTTTCTATCTACTTCCAATGGCTAATACAATTAACTAAATCTCCTTTTTTATCTTGCACTTTCATCTCACCACATAGTTATGCTCCTGTCCGCAAAATGAGTGAAAACTTGTAGACTTTTTCACAATTGACTACAGAGAAGCAGAAACTGACTGTCCAAGAGTTTCAGGAACTCTTACATGAATATACACACTGAACACATGGATATGCATATTGAAGGGAAATGCATGTTACAAGGCTATTTCTTCCTTACCGGTAAACCAGGTCATGGCTTCATCCCATGCTAGTTACTGACAAGTATCAGGAAGACTATATCATCTTCTACATCCAGAACAAAAGTGGAGCACTGAACTTTAAATTGCTGAGATTCCAATTTGACATCTGGTCAAGGAAACACTTTCTTATTCTGAAATATGAGAACATTACATCAGGGAAACACTTACGTCAAAGACCCCGTATCAAGCCCAAGAGGGTGGCTACCCCTTTGGAGCCATGATATCCTGCCCAAATCCCTGCTGAGTGGTGGTGGAAAGTGCTTTCAATCAATCAGCTTTGCAAGTCAGTACATCCTCAGGCTCAACACCAGCATCTGTAATGCCACTATCCCGGTCTTACTGTGCTGACGTGTGGTTACCATGCAACTTGTATAAAAAGAAACACAAATTGTGCAATTTTCCCTCCTACACACTTTTTTTCTCTTTTTTTCTTTTTTCTTTTTATTGCAGTTTTGAATTAGAAATAACACTCTCCACTGTTTCTCCAATGTTGATGCACATTCATTTCTGTTCATCTGGACACAGTGATTTGTATTGGCACAACCCTGATTTCCTCATTTCAGGAGTCCAAATGCTTGAAATTTTCCATCCATCTGTAATTTTCTTGAAGTTCATCAAAATATCAAATGCCTTAGATTGTGAAAACATATTGTCTGCTCAGTGCTTCATGTGTGTATAACTAACAGATCAAGCAATGCATAAGACAAAAGGTCTAGATCATGGGAGCACTCAGAGATGGGATTAGAGATTGAGTTACTCATCATTCTCAAGAGTGAGGCAATTCTGAATATTTAAGCTTTATCTTACTTCAGAAATCTTAATGTAAAAATATGGACTTTTTCTTTCCAAAAGTCAGGGATAGAAGAGCGTTCAAAAAGGGTTAAATTGCTGAAAATCTGGAATCAAGGGAAATGGAACCTTCAGTCAATCCTATGTTCTTTGGGGTCTGAATGCTTTTATCTTCACATAGAGGAATGCCTGAATTTATTATTAACTTTGGAAGGTGTTACTATTTTAATCTAATTTCCAATACATTTTCTTGTCTATCTGTAGAAATTCCATTTAAAGCTTTTCTTCTCCTACCCAACATAGAACAATGATCACACTAATTAGAACTCAAAAAATAATTGACTAGCTCCATTTTTTCTTACTTTTCAATTAAAGCCTTTCTCTGTAGTACCTGTGTAGGAAATACACATTTATCTAATAAGCTCTATTTTAATAAGCGCTGGTTTTAGCAAGATATCAATAAATTAGTAGCTGGGAAACTCTAAAGAACCTTTCATCTTTACCAGTTTCAGAACAATTTTGGTGGGCTCTAGACCTTGGAGAACTGCTGATTACTAGAATCATGTAAATCTTATAAAGCTCGGGTACACAGCTATGGTGGATCCCAGCCTCTTGTCCATGTGTAGTCATAAAGTCAAAATATAAATTAGCTTCCTATTTCATTCCCAGGTCCTGGACCCTAGGCCATTTACATCTCAGGTGGGTGAGTCAGTGCATAGGCTCTCTTTTTGGAGTTTCTCTTGATGTAGGAGTAGTTCTGGGAAGAGTTTTCTTTATGGAGAAATCCTGACAGGTTTTTTAAGTATGATCCCACAAGCTATGGCAGTCTACACAAGACACTCTTCAAAATCCTAGGAGATGCTGTACCCTTCATGCCACCCACCTTCATGACAGACAGCAGGATCGAACGCCCCCTCAGCAAGTTTGCAGATGACACCAAGCTGAGTGGTGCAGTCGACATGCCTGAGGGACAGGATGCCATCCTGAGGGACATGAACGAGCTGGAGAAGTGGGCCCATGTGAACCTCATGAGGCCTTAGGCGTAATGGTGGATGAAAAGCTGGACAGGAGCTGACAATGTGAGCTCACAGCCCAGAAGGCCAACTGTGTCGTGGGCTGCGTCACAAGCAGC